>Ga0325410_1000422_pt1 | contig 43552 bp, 17 predicted proteins | sample PopdelMetagenome_16_FD_206182 | JGI IMG/M metagenome (GOLD analysis project Ga0325410, IMG submission 206182) | Populus deltoides microbial communities from Bellville, Georgia, United States - Xylem-PdIQD-R3 | ecosystem: Host-associated > Plants > Phyllosphere > Stem > Wood/Secondary xylem...
ATATTAAATTTTAATAAAAAAATTTAAATTTTTTAAAAGTCATAGCCACGTTTTCAAACGTGCTCTTAGTCGTCGGCTAATCGACGAGGAATGCTTTTGAATGTTCACAACACAGCTTTTGTCTCTCTATATATGCATGTCTTAACTCAGGAGAAATGAAATGATGTGGAGTGTGGACCTCAAGAGATTACATGCAGGTCTCGAAGGAAGATTCTGATTGTCGAGTGCCGACTCGTGTAATAATGTTCTTCAATAAGACAATTGCATGGTGTGGTCGTCATTGTGTGGATCACATTGCTCTCTATTTTTCCATGCTTTTCTTTCTACTGCTTTCAATGTGCTAGCTGGAGCTGCTGCTGCTGCTGCTTTCCTTGGAATTACGTTTGTACCACGTGTTTGATCTTTGGAATCCCTGCTTTTATATTCTGAAAAAAAGGTCTTTCTCTTGGTACACCAGTACTTCCATTACTTTTTCAATATATCACGTGCCAGTTGAAGAATTCTGCTGTTGATTTCACTGTACTAATCGTTATCTTTTAATTTTTTTTATTTAAAAATATATTAAAATAATATCTTTTTAAATTTTATTTTTAATATCATCACATTAAAATAATCTAAAAATATATATAAAAAATTAAATGTGAACCGCCCTCTGTTTTGGCTTCACTGTCAAATGAGGGCTTACATTCTCGTACAAATGAAAACTACGTAAATCTTGATTATTTTACTACTTTTACCTTCTCAATATAACGATCTATTAATTTTTCTAGATATAAGGATCTGATGCGAGGAATGTATTTTAAAATTATTTTAAAAAAAATCTTATCTCAATCCGACACAATGGGTTACTCCTAAATATTTTATTACAATTCTTATAAATTAATAACTCCTTCATTGAAAGTCTTTGGGTAAAATAAATGGACCAAAGTAAAATTTTCTAGAAATTTTAGGGACCAAAATATAAATCAACAAAAAAAGTTTATGATATGAATACGTGATAAATCTCAGTTTTTTTTTTTAAATTAACATAGGTGTCCGGGTCAGTTTGTACGCACCTCGAATAATCTCACGAGCTCTGAAATTAATAACAACATAAGCCTCCAATAACCTAGAGGTTTGTGGGACTCAAACTGGTGATTTCTGAGGAGCAAATCTAGAATTTGACCAGTTGAATTACACTCTTCAAAATTTAAATGTTAGTTTTTTAACCTTGATGAAAGAGTGTAATGTGAGAATATAAGGGCCATGTTGAGGAAAATATTTAAATCTGACTTAGTTGTATCCCTAAAATTTTAAATTATTTAAGGAGGAGTTAAGATTTTTTTTTTTCAGGAGCTGGAGCCCCTCTTAGCCTCTCCTAGCTCCGCGGAATTTTATGTACAATGTTGGTATTAAAAAAAAAAAACAAATAGTAGAAAGAAGACTATATTGTGGTGTTTATGGTCACACAAATAATATATTTATTTTTGAATAAATAAGAAACAAGTGTTTCCTCATTTCCAAGTACAAATTATTCCAGTAATGAAAAACAAATAAAGGTATATTTCACGTGGAAATTTCGATAGCACAATGCTACCAACCAGCCAAGGATCGATGTCTATGGAATATTATGGACCCCCTTCAAAATTCCTTCTTCAATTTGGCACTAAAATTAACATCTTTGAAGATATGGAACAGACCCGTGTAGGTCCAAATAAAATTGCACCTATAGCAACGTGCCGACCTCAATTATATGTGCAACTAAATAAAAAAAATCATGCTATATTGTACATATTATATATAATGCATTTATTATATGTTTATTATTACTTTTTATGCATTATAAAATGCGTTCAAGATGAGGAACGAGTATTCAAGGTGCATGAACCATCAGATCATCATGTCAAAGATGGTGGAATAAACAGGGTGCCTCTGTAAAGGACGGTGCGACCCATGCAATGGCCTCCTCCACATATATGCCCTCACTTGTAAAGGATAGTTGCTAAATTTGGTTTCACTAACACGAAAGATTTTTACTACGAATTCACAGTTTTAAATTAAATAAAAAATAATTGATTTCGATTAACTCAATTACTTATTAATTAACTCAACGATCCAATAATATAGTGTTAAATTAATCTAGATTAACACAAAAAAAAAAAAACCAAGATAAAAGAAAAGGAGATTGAAATTTTTATTAATCTATTTATTATAAAGTGCTGAAATTAATATAAATATAAAAAGATTATATATATCTTAAACTAAAAATATTGTTTTATCTTCAATAAATAAAACAAAAATAAATATATTATACTTTTCGAGTTTTTTTCTGGTCAAAACAACGGTGCCGACTGCCGAGTACAAGCCGTGGACAACTTTTCTCTTTAGATTGCGGTGGGTTTGCCTGCAGGCACATGCATAGCATCGCATAAACCACACGTGCGCGGAATATTGCACCCTCCTTTTTCTTTTTTCCGGTTTCCTTCTTGGCTAGCTAGTGGTGGGAGACGCGTTGCGGCTTTGTCTAGTTTTTGGTGGTGGCAATGGAGAAGAGGAAGGTGATGGTGTGCAATGTATTTTGAGAAACATGAAATCTTAGGGTGGAGCCTGCCTGACTTCAAAAGGGAAATTATGTTCTTTCCCGAGGTTGCTACATATAATTTTATTTTGGATGCTCGTTGGTGTAAATGTAAATGATACAAGTTTGATTTTTATGTTCCTTCATGTTGCAAGGATGTGTGTATATATATATATATATATATATATATATATATATATATATATGAAAATTTACTGTACTGGGAAAAGTTTATTCTGGACTGTAACGATATATTGATACTTTTAGACTTATCGAACCAGCCAAGATTTATACTTAGATTAAGAGTAAAATAGTTTTTTCCATGTGATTTATTTGTCATTTTTTTTGTTTGGGTACAAGGATCTTTTTCTCCTTTTCAGAACAATAAAATACATTTACTACTCTTAAAAGCAAAAAAATCATATAATTAGTTTTGATGGGCTTTTTTGAGATTTTATTTTTTTTTAGCACAGTAAATTTACTAAAATAACCTTAGTTTCACAATTAATTTAAGCTTCCTTTGAGGGATTTTTTTTTTTATTTTTCAAGTAGTTTTTTTTTATATAATAAGGTTGGTTGAGGGGTAAATTAATCTTTTACAATAATTTTTTTAAAAAAAAGTTAGGCAGGTTAGAGACACTACAATGCTTCAGTGGCGCGTGCGCTGTCATACGGTGGCTAAGAATTTGCTCCCGTCGTGTCATTGGATTTCTCACGGCATCCTCTTCCTCCCCAAACAACGCGTGTTGGATTTTGATAGACAGATTGTCGTTGAACCAATCTTCTTCTTCTTTTCTCTCTCCTCCTTCGAGATTTGGGCTTGACATTTAAAATTTTAGAACAATCCCCTTTGGTTGGGTATATTTGAGTATTAATTCTCATTCTTTTGATTTTGTAATTTTTTTCCTTGACTCTTTTATAAGTGTTTTTCTTTTTTTCATACCTTTTTTTATAAACTTTCAATTGTTTTTAATTTCATCCTTTAATCAAAAATTTTAATTTGTGTATATTTTTTAGATTTGATCCTTATTCTCTTGGTGGTTTCTTCTTTAATTCTTTTGTGAAATTGATTTTTCTTTTCAATTTAGCCTTTAAATCCAAAATTATCCATCAACTAATTTGTTTTTTTTTTAAATTTGGTCCTTATTCTTTATTTTTTTTTGTTTGAACCCTTTTGTTTGTGATTGATTTTTTTTTCAATTTCATCCTTTAATATTTGATTTATTAAAATTTAGGTTTCATGTTTTTTCAGTTTTGGTGCTTGGATCACAAGTTCACATCATTTTTTAAAAAAATTTATTTTCTTTTTCAATCAAATTACTCGACGTTGAGTTTTTTTTTAATAGGCTTCATGGTTTTCTTTGTTTTTTTTTATAGGATTATACTAATTTCATGACCTGACTCATGGATATGACGGGTTAATCTTGATGGACTCGCACCTTTTTTTAGCTTTTAATAATTGTTTTTTTTCTTTTGAATCCTTTTATTTGGTTGATTTTTTTTATTATTTTATCTTTTAATATTTAATTTATTGAGAATTGAGTTTTAAGATTTTTTTTAAAATGTTTTCTGATAAAATAACTCAAGTCATGAATTTAATGGGTTAACATGAGTTGGCATATTTATTTTTTTTGTTTTTTTTTATTTTCATCATAAGTCATTAGTTTTTCTCATTCAATTTTAGTTTTTTTTTTTAATTTCTTTAAAACACGCTTGAATCGATTGAATTAATTTTTTTTATTCGATTCGGGACAAATCACAGGTCATATAACTAAAATATATATATATATATATATATATATATATATATATATATATTTATATATTGCACTGTTTTTTTTTCCTGATCGGCTATACCGTAGAAAACTATTGAGTATAGTCTTGATAACCACTTTCAAAGTTGCCAAGAGGGTTAATTTAACTTGATATATGCCCAAATAGAATAGTTAACTGCGATGTTTGATATTGAATAATTTCTGGAATCATAAAATAAAGTGTTAGTATTTAAAAAAAAAAAACAAAATAAAAACAAGGATATAGTATTGTCATGTTAAAATGCGATAATTAATGAGTTTCTTGATAAGAAAATTTATAGCACCATTGGAATAGGTCTAGAGATCGATATACACTTTGGAACAGAAGTGGAGTTTTTCTATAAGACAAGAATTAGAACTGAAGATGAGGAGTATTTAAGGTACATGTCTCTTTATAATTCTTCAACCTACCTTGATACATAATCTTAATACAATTTTCTTTCAAGCTTTTCAACAATTAATTATCTTTCTTGTAATTTACTTTGTGAGTTATCTACAACTTAATTTATGCTTTGTTTTTTTATACAATTTCTATTTTATTTATCTTTTTTTATTTATATATTATATTTACATACTTTTAATTTATTTATTAACCATACTTTCAAACTGATCTTAATACAATTAATTATATTTCTGCTTTTACTTTGTGAGTTAGCTGACAAATATGACCTATCCATCAATCGATAGTATTTAAAAAGGTATTATCCTTACATTTATGTCCCCATTGATAATAAAGAATTTGAGGGATACACGAAAACATATAGAGGGCAAAAGTGATTGTTTGTAAGAAGCTTAGTGACCATTATTGTATTTTTGTACTTCTCAAGGAGACTTTGTAACTATAATTGGTTTTTTTTTTTTATAACTCGAGGTGTTCGGGCCAGCTTATACACACCACGATTAATTCTCAGGCCAACTGAACACCCTGCAAGTCCAGTAGGCAGTTAAAACATCGCGGGAATGACTGACCTGCACAAAGAAAATCGAACTTGAGTGCTGAGGAAAGGAAACAAGTCCCTACCATGACTGCTAAGCCACGAACTCAAGTGCACTATAATTGGTTCTTTATGAGGACAAGCTTTATCGATCTGCACCTTGATCTTAATTTTAGAGTAAAGATGGTAAATATTGACAAAAATAATTGTTTTAATCTCTCTGTTCTGGGGCTTGTAGTTCGTTGTTTGGACTTGTTGACAAATGATCATTAGTTTGGTCAATCAATATGTGCTGAAAAGGTAAAATAAAGAGGAAAGGTTTAAATTAATTGGATGTTAATATCTTTTCAAACATGGTTGTGTATCTTGGTCAAGTACATGTATGCCTAATGATTGTAATGTAAAATGGATGATTATGACACAAATAATTAATTGCCAATTATTTTTTATAGTTTGAAGTGCAATGAATGATCTTTTATGCACCAACCAGAGCATTTCAACATGGACGGACAGTGGAAAAGACATGGGTAAATAAGAGTAATAAATTATTAAAATATCAAAGTAAATATTGAGCTCAAGGTTCATCATGCTTTCATTATTTAGAGGATACTCTAGAGGGTAAGGATTTGCCTACCATTTTATAGGAATTCTTTTAAAAAAATAAATTAAGAGATGAATGTAGCAAAGTGAAGATGAACAATTGACAAGTGACCGTGACAATTTATATTTTTTCAAAATTCAAATAAGTGAGAAGGGATTTAAAATTAGGTATGAATTATGACTTCTATAGTCATTAATTTCTAGGTATTTTGATAAATACTTTGATAAATATTACTTTATTTTCAAAATAAATAGGAGATATTGTTTATATCAAAAATAAACAAAAAGACACACCCATGCTATTGTCTTGTTGAAATATGGTAATATATAGTTTTCTTGATAGGAAGATTCATGGCACGATTGGAATAGAACTAGAGGTTGATATTTGAGATAAAACATTTATAAATCATGGGCTAAGAAGAACAAAATTTTGAGAATTGCTTAGAGAACAAGTAACCAAGATGAACAACAATTATAAATCACAGACCATAAGCCTTGATCATAGATTAAATCATGACTAGGTGGAGACATGTTGGGATTTTCTTTTTAACTTTGACAGAAAGTAGGGTTTTTCAAGTGTTGGGTTACTTATTTCTTTGTATAAGATGGATTAATAGTTAATGTCCTAATTAATGAATGATTTTCTTGTTTAAGGTTGACAGTACTAGGTTGGTTGTTTTTCCTAATTCAGAGGACAAGAATTAGGGTTGAAGAGTATTATTTGAAGGAGACACCTCTTTGTAATTCTTCAGCATCCCTCGATACACAATTTCAGAACAAATATTTCCAAGCTTTTCAATAATTTATCTTTCTCACAATTATTTACTTCGTGAGTTATTTATAGTTTCATGCTTTAGCTTTTATATAACATACTTTCTTATTTATTTTATTTTACAATTCCTACATTTATTTATCTTTACTGTTTTATTTATATGTTTATATTTACAAGCTTTTAATTAATTTATTTATTTCTCTTACTCTCATAGCAATCTAATAATTTCTCTTAGTCTTGGATATCAACATGCTCGATATAAACTTATATAATTCCTCGTAATAAATCTTCATTACTATGTGAACTACTAAATATTTTCTAGCCAACATGTCCATTTGGCCCATGACTAGAAGAGTTGACATTAGTTTTATCATATGATCAATTTGCATGATATTCAATAACCCTCTTGGTCTCCTTATTAGTACTAAAGTAAACAATATTTGTTTCTAGATTGGAGTGACATTTAAAGGATTGTTGATTGATTTGAAAATAATTGTTTAAGATTTAATTAATGAAATCTTGTGATACAAAATTGATATAGGGTTCATGGCTATGTACTTGGTTAACATAATTATTTCATGCACGGTATGAATAATGCTCGTTTGAAATTATAATAATTGATAAATCCATACTTATTTGAAGGTTTGTGTTAAATCTACATCTTGTTTAGTTACAAGATAGTTACTTTTTACTGGTTAAATCCTAAATATTGATTCTAACTTTTAATTGATAATATAAAAAGTATACTAAAAAATTCAAAGATGAAAATATGCTTTTCGTTGAATTTTCTAGTTTTCAGTGTGTGTGTGTGTGTAAAGGGCTTAAAACTTAAAAAGAAAAAAGAAAAAAGTAGAGATAAATTTTTGGAGACGTTAATAATTAAGCAGACCATCCATAGGGCCAATAATAGAGGCAAAGTGCATTTCATTCGGCAACTCCATCACAATCCAAAGTAAAAGCCTATGGTTAGTGTCTTAAGGTAGACAAGAATGAAAAAGCATCCGTGTGAGTCTAGCCCGTGTTCAAGGGAAACTAGACTTGTGACAGATCAACAATTACTCTCACTTGGATTCCATCGACATCAAATACACATGGGCGGTCTTCCATGCCATGTCTTCTCGAGATAACTCTAGAGAATGGCTACCTTATTTGTTTTTTCTCTGTTTTTTTTTCTATTTTAAAGAAGAGGTACAGATACCATCTCTTTAATATATGTTTTCTCCTCCTGTTCATCCTCCAATCAGAAGTTTGCCGTTCCCAGTATGAGGTAGACGCATCCACAAATAAAAAGACGGGGTGTTGATGTAAATGAGTGTGTGCTAGCTAATACCTAGGAGCGATATTTATGATTTTGGGTCCCTTTAGGTGTCGTCAATGCCCAACTCCAAAGATTTCTATGTAGCTGGAATGAACTTATAGCAATCCAAACGCCAAAATATTTGGTTTTGTCAAAGTTTAGCAGTTGATTCTATTCTGATGGTAGAATGGCTTGAAAGGTAGACGAAATTGGCAAAATAAATTGTCCTCTTTGGAGTCAGCTCACGCAAAATCAAAAGTACTAAACTAGCAGAATTTAGAGCAAGGAAGTGGTCCACTTAGGAAACTGGACTTTTGGAGGAAATAACACAAAAAAAAATCATCTACTTAAAAGTTCAATATCTATAAGCTTATTTCTGTTGAGATTAACGAATTGGCTTATTTCTGTTGAGATTAACGAATTTGTAGACTCTACCCTCTACTCTTTAGAATTCTGTCTTTTCTTTTTCGGTGAGATACCAGTGCATTGAAAAGATGCACCAAACTTTGGAAAGTGAATTTATTAGCTACCATTATAGCTCCATTCATCTTGTTCATGGACACAATGTATGTTGTTCAAAACACTAATCTGCAATTAATAAGAGGTCCATGATTGAAGCGGGAAATGAAGACCCTGTGACAAACGCACCCACCTTCTGGTGATGAATACCATGGGGTTCAAAACGAAGACACAAGGCTTCTGAGTTTTGGGTTCTACTTCAGTAGGTTGTTAGAGGGTGTGAGCTCATATGATCATGTTAATAAGAGGTCCATGAGTTTGATATCGAGGGGAGAATTTTATTTTGAGCAAGCCCACTAAGTCATGAACCTGGGCATGCAGATTGCTGCGCTGGCTGAAAATAAAATTCTACACTCGACACAATCTGATATGAAAATGACACAGCAGTGTATATGCATGCATAAGCCCAGGAATTAGTGGGGTTTTCATGTTAACCACATTTCATAAGCAAAATACCTAAACGGAATATGGTTAAGAAACACTTTTCATTAGCATTAGCCCTGAGGATCATCATTATAATGCGTAGAGAGGCAATCAATCAAGAAGATTACCTAGCTAGCTCCAGAGGCCCGAAGACATCTACATCGCGGAACAATAGCTGGAAGTATTCCAGAGAAAATGTTGCTGTAGACCTTAGTTACTGCAGGAGTGAAAAATGACCTCTCACTGATCAATACTCAGTCGTGTAGGCTTGTATCACCTCACCATGCGAGTAGCATCTCGTGTTTGTGATTGGTGGTGATTGTACGGACACAATCACGTTCAGAATTATTCAGCTCCTTACATACAAATTGCTTCTGTAAAATCCCACTTTCAGCTCTTCACATTCCTTACATTGAGCCTTGTTCCATCAGCTTTCTAACTGTATCCCTGAGTAAAAGCGTTGTCCCTGTCACAGCACAAAAGCCCATCAAAAACCCTCTTCTGCCTTCAGCGTCCTAGAGGCTTTTCAGTTTTCACTCCATAACACTTAGAGGAAGAAAGCGCTCAAATATCCTAGTCTTCCCTTGATCTCCACTGGCAATCTTAGAAGAATTAACATTCAGGTCATTTCATCCATTCCAAGACTTTACATTACCAGTAGTCCTTGCAGGAGCATTTCCCCTCGACAAAATGATGGAATCTGTTTGAATCTCTCAAGATGACAGGTCTTCTGGTGATGTTAGATACAAATTTCATAAATATATGGCAGTCTGCACAAGTGCGAATGTTCTTTATAATCCTTATAGGTGTTACTCCATGAGGCTTTTTGATTAAACCATATGCAAGAGCAAGTTTTTCACTGTGGTAATTGATGGATTCAAGTTTCTCATCCTCCCCAAAATCATGCAGAACCAAGTTTGTATCAGGACTAAAACCTGCTTCCTGCAGTTTCCTTATCAATCTGTTAAGTTGCACATGAATTATTTTTGCATCTGGATGAGTTCGATCATCTGCTACAAACTTATGGACTTCATTGTCAATCTCAATCCAACTGTAAGCAGAAAACTTTTTAACATGCTTGGACTTCATTAGAGATCTAATAGAAGCAACATCTTTCCATCTTCCACGAGCAGCATACATGTTAGACAACATGATGTAAGGCACGGCATTGAATGGATTCAATTCAATTAGGCACCTAGCCGCCATCTCCCCATGTTTAATGTCACCCTTCATTACACAAACTGATAAAACCGTAGTCCAAATTAGGGAATTTGGTTCCTGCGACATACTACTAATCAAGTCAACTGCTTTATCCATGTGCCCTGAACGTCCAAAGAGATTGACCATGCACGCATAATGATCCGGAGTGGGTTCTAACCCATGTTGATCATTCATTGAAGAAAAATATCCCTTCCCTTCTTCAACCAAACCAGCATGGACACAAGCAGATAGAACACCCACAAACGTTACACTATCTGGTTTCAAATTTTCTTCCAACATATTCTCATAAAGGGACAAGGCCTCCAAATCCTGTCCATTTAATGCATAACCCCCAATCATGGAATTCCACGAAACCACATTCCGAGTTTGCATTGTACTAAATATAGTCCAAGCATCCCTAGTGACTCCACATTTGCAATACATATCAACAAGAGCGCTAGACACAAGCAAATCATCATTAACTCCCATAAGAAATGCTTTTCCATGAACAACCTGACCATGATACAAAGAAGCTAATTTGGCACACGAGCTAACCACACTCGAGATAGTATAACCATCTGGCCTGGCATTCTCTAACAACATCTCACTAAACAACAGCAACGCATCCTCTTCCTTTCCATTTTGTGCACAACCCACAATCATTGTTGTCCAACAAACTTCATCCTTCTCTCTAATCTCACCAAACACCTTCCTTGCTTCATCAATATACCCACCATGAATATATGCACCAAGAACACTTGAAACTGTAACCTGATCGGGCTTCAAATTTGACACCTGCATTTCATGAAACAAATCAATGCATTTCTCAGGCAGCCTGTTTTTCAAGTACCCAGAAATCATCAAATTCCATGTTACCACATTCCTAATCACCATTCTATCAAACAACCTCCTTGCCTGATCAATCTCCCCGCACCTCGCATACAAATCAGTTAAAGCATTACAAACAAACACATTGCCACCTAAATTACAAATAATAATCCTTCCATGAATCTGCTTTCCTCTCCTTAAATCCAACAATTGCGTACACGCATTTAAAACACTGACATGGGTATACTCTGTGGGCTTAAGCCCTTCCTTCTGCATCCTCAAAAAAACACCCAGTGCCTGGCCTGCACGCCCATTTCCTGCAAAACCTGAAATCACCGTATTATACGATACTGAGTCACGAGAAGGCATGTTATCAAAGATAACCCTTAAATCCTCGACTAACCCGGATTTCGCATACACAGAAAGCATGGCATTCCACGAGAAATTATCTCTTTGGGTCATTTCATCAAACAGTTTCCGAGCATGAGAGATTTCTCCTGATTTTGCGTACAAGTTGAGAAGACGATTGTGAATGAAAGTGTCATTGGGTTTAAACAAATAAAGGTCCATGTGGGATTTCAATCTCTTGGCTTGATCAACATCACTGGCTCGAAAGCATTCGAGTGCAAGGCGAGTGTAGCATTCATGAATTGCTGGTCCGTTAGTGTACAGTGTGTCTATTGCTTGGCGAAGCTTGAGTTTGGAATTCATACTTTCCGATGGGGCTTCGAATTTGAATTTCTGTTTCTTCCGTTACGTGGGTCATGTTCTACGTGCCTAGCTACTACATGGACGCTAGATGGGCAGCTCAAGTACTAAAATTAGGGTGCGGCCCTACTTGATAATACTCACCTGTGTTCTTAAACCCAATTCGGTATGCTGGGTTGACCTAGAATCTCGCCGGTCAAGCCCAAACAATAATCTTTGTTGCCATGATGTTGTTTAGGTATTGGCTCAAACAACAACACCCACCCAAACCCAAATGACCAGACCTATTACCGTAAAAAATTCTCAACTCTCAGCACTCATTTTTTTTCAGTCTCGAAAACTTAGGACACGATGTCATGCACCGTCAATGTAAATAATTTTTCTATGTTTTTTATGACAAATTCCTTACATATACAAATTTAGGGTTTACATCATAATTTTAATCAATGGTGAGAGCGTACACAACGCAGCACTCTTTATGTATAGTAGGCGATTCTTTCTTTACCGCTTATTATTTCTAGCTGCAAGGCACTGTAACCAATAGTTATCAATATTTCCATCAATTAATTGTTGTGCAATTCCTCACGTATTGAGATGAGTTGATGTGACCTGATTTTATAAATATTCAGGACAAGGGATAATAACTTATCTCTCTACTATAAAACTTCAGCTCCCCCAGATCTCTAAAAACTCTTTTATAAGGTGTAGATGCTCAATGATGTTATTGTAGCGATGCATGTGCATCTTTGCGCTTTTTCTCTTGCATTACAACAAGTACCATTAAAGGTTTATTTTTTTATGTTAAATATTTTACAGGAAAATGTTTATATTTTCCTGTGTTTGTTTTTGAAAAATATCCTCCCAAAAATGTTTTCCTGTTTGTTTCTCATAAATATTTTACAAAAAAAAACTGGTGAATAAAAAATATTTTACAGTCAATCTTCAAACTTAATTCATTTATTGGAAAATATTTTCAACTCATGAAGTAACGCTCTCACTCAAAAGGAGTTACACATATCGTTCTCACACAAGATTCTCCAAACGATTCATTCTTCATATATCTCTATTTTAGTCTCACTCATGCACCAAAAAAATCTAGGCATGAGATAAGCTATATAACTCCACGAGTTCACGATCAAGAATATAGCTTTTACTAAATGGAAGAATCCTTTCTTTGTCACATAATATTGCACACTCAAGTTTTCAAAGACTATGTCTCTATAAAAGTTAGCCTAGACAAATATGAATAACTTACAAACCTATGAGAGCATATACAAAATATGAGAAGCATCTTAGAGCTAATCATATAAGATAGTGATGTTATGTGCAAAGTTCATCTAATAACACTTTGTGGATCTGCATAAACATGATACCATATTCTGAAGCCTAAATCTATTCTTAACTTTCATGATCTTAGCTTCAAACTCATATCTCGTTTCAGCATAAGCATTCTAGCAACAACAAAAAAAAGCACAATAAAGTTATTTGTCGTCACATAACTTGAAGATAAGAGCATCAAAGCCTATCTTTAAAGGTTCAATGAAGAAATGCTCAATATGAAGACACTCATTGAGCCTATTTCCATAGAAACCTTGATTAATGAAGTTTATAAATATTCTTTATGGGAAATGTTGTATATTTTCCTTAAAAGAAATCTTCTCAATGTCAATCACACAATGGAAGATTATATTATGATGTAACAAACCAGTGTGACTAGACAAGGAAACCCTCATTTCCATGCACAAATAGAGTCCTCACAATGCCATTAGTTTCCTATAGGAGTGGTTAAAAAGAGTGTCAATGACATATATGTGATCGCCTAACATTCCCTGAGCTCATAAATACATATCTAACCATCGTATAGACTGAGGTGTTAGCTACCATCAGAGAAAAATGATTTTTACAATATCTACCTCTAATGAAAAGTGGTGTGAACATGAAAAACCCCAAGTTTTGTCTTTTTTCATCATGATCATAGGAATGACACTAGGAATATCATGATTTAAAAAAGAAAATAAAAAGATTGATTGCAAGATGTTACCTTCATCAGTTTATAAGAAAAGAGACAAAACCAGAGAAAAAATAAAGGAATTTTGCACACTTGATTAGCTACTTAAGATCATATAATCCCTAGATTATCTCATGCATTGTATCTTTATCTTTGATTTTCTTAATAAAAAACATTATTTTTTTCCATATCTTTAATGTCTCTAAATATACCTCAATGAAAAATCTTCATGTCTCCAAAAATATCTAAATAAAAAGTTTCCACGTAAATCTTATATATTTAAAAAGTTTCTCCGTGAAAAATATTCATGTCTTTATTGAATTTTTTTATACATGTATCAAACATCTTAAAAAATATCATAGATCCTTTCTTAGATCCTTGTGATTGCTTATCTCTATGTCCTCATGACTACTTGTCTCTAAGTCCTTTTAACTAGTTATCTCTAAAAGGATCAAGCATTCATCTTTAAAAATATTGACAGAATCTCATGTATAAAACATTAATGTGTAGACACAGCATTCATCTCTCACGCAAACGTAGTTACAATAATATTTTCATGCAACCATATAGGTGACACTATTCAAAAACAAGTAAGTTTTCTTCCCTTACTTCTGCTTGTTAAGTCTTTCAAACACATTGTTTAAAAAACTTGGAAGGGAGATTCATGATGCATGAATTTTTACCTAAAAAATTATTGCTAATTAGGTATGCAAAGCATGAACGATAATAATAAAAATATTGTCATTTGGGCATACAAAGCCTAAATAGCGACAACTTTGTTGCCATTTAGGTAAAGCCTAAATGACAACAAATATTGTTATTATTTGGGTCAAGGCCTAAACAGTAATCTTTATTGCCTTGATGTCATTTGGGTTGTGGCCTAAATGGCAACCCCCACGCCAATTAGGTCCCAACCTAAATGGCTACACCCGGTACCATAAAATGTTCTCAATTCCTAACACACTTTTTTAGTCTCAATAAATCAGAACGTCTACATATATAACTTCTTTATACTTTTACTAATAGATTCTTTATAAGTGTAATTTTTTATGCATGATTGGCACCATAGTTTTAACCAATGGTAGTAGTACAAACAAGACACCACTCTCTATACAAAGCATGAACCTTTTTCTCGACCAATAGTTATTTCTAGCCCATGTGTCACTAATGTTAACCAACCTTCTCGCCATCAACAATGCAAGGCACTACAACTAATAGCTTCCAACATTTCTACCAATCCAATATTGTACAATTCCCTTGTACCGAGGTGAGCTAGTGTGACTTATGTCTATAAATACCTTGGATCGCTAGATAAATAAATAGAGTTCTCATACTAACATTCTCTCCATATTTATAAACCCCTGGTCTAAAATTGATACATTAGTGTTAGAAACCCTATAATAAATTAAATAAGTTTAAATTCAGTAGTATATGTATACCTCCAATCTGAAATTGATGAAACAGTATGATGAACACCATAATAACTCAAAAACATTTCCAGCCAAATAAAATATTATTAAAATAAAATTCAGTGATTTCAAAAAAAAATCCTTAGAAAATATTATAGAACTCTAACTAAACGAATGTGTGAATTTACTTGCGAATAATGTTAATTATCTGTATAAACTTTATGTTTAATCGCACAATTTTTAACTGAGAGTGGTGAAAACTCTAAGGAAAATTTTAGTATTATTAGGAATGAAAGTCCCCGATGAATTAGTTTGAAAATCTTGATGATTTAAATAAATAAAACAGTACATAAAAATATCGATGGTCTGGTAAAATATAGAAAAGAGCATGTGGGTATTAGTAATGGGAACTTTGTAAATAAAAACCAAAATTCCCTCTCTTTTCTTGCATATATGGTTGATAGCCAAAACTTGAAGAAAAGAAAAGTGGGGAGAATTTTACTCTTCATTTTTCTTCAAAATAAGATGGGTGTTACAAAGATTTGGGACTTTAAGAATGTATTAATGTAAAATATATTAGGGGAAAATAACATTTCTCTTTTCTCATAGGTTTTTGTTGACGGATTTGACAGCAAAAAAAAGGAGACAAACAAGTTTCTACATGGAAAAAGAGGAGAAATTAGAGAAAACTTGCAAAACAACTCACAAAGTGGTTTCAAAATCTTACGGGTAAGATGACTTGTATGAGCTAATTGTATGTTTATTTGTGTTTTTTGTGAATAAGATAAAAACCCTTAAACTTTTTAGCAATTCTAAGGTTTTATGATAAATTAGGGAAATGATTGTTTTGTGGTAGTTTGATAAATTTGACGTGGAATAGGTGCTAATAAAGGTGGATTCAAAGAAATAGTTGGGGGAAAAACTCAATTGTTATTTGATGCAAATAAGGCCAGCTATGGGTGTATTGTGGATGGAAATTTTTGTTAAATTATGTGATAATATATATTCATTTAATGTATAAGTATGAGTATATTTTGTAACAAGGATTGCTACTTTAAATATGTTAATTTTTTTGGTATGTGTGGTTGAGTGAAAAAGTTGGAAATTTAAAGTTTGTATGTCTTTATGATATTGAATGTTATAAGCTAACGAGAAGGTTTTAGAAAAGGTGATTGAATTATAATTTTTTTATTTTTTAAATGTTTGGCATGTTGTGTAAATGTTTGAAAATAGTAGGGATACGGTTTGGAAATGTGGATGTGCAATTAAGTAATTAAATCAATTGGAATTATAGACTAAGTGTGTTGGAATTCATATGATGTACATACATATAAAGGAGGAAAAGTGTGTTATGTGAATGTGAAATTTTGTTAAACAAGTTTGTGAATATGTGAGTATTTGATATTGAAGGAGAAATGATTGAAATATAAATTTGTAAATGTTATGATAAAATTGTAAAGGATGTTAAAAGTGGTTAAATATTGGGTTTGTGAATTCTTGAGAAATTTAAGAAGTTGATCTTGACACTTGAATTAATTATGTTGTTATGATGTTTTTAATGTTTAAAAATTAATGAATGAGGTTATAGTATATTACGTCAAAATCGAGAAATTGAGTATATAAATTTTAAGAAATTAGTATGTTGAGTAGATTGAATTGTGAGGGATAATTATAAACCTTGATGTATTCAAATTAAAAGAGAAAAGATTGAGATGGTGTTGTTGTGTTTTCTTTATTAATGTGAAAGTTGGGAAACTTTGAAGTGTAGATATGTAAGGAACCAAATAAAATCATGAGTTAAGTAGTGTGGTAATGAATTAGATAGATGCAATCAAAATTTGTTGGGAACTAGAACATGAATTTCTTGCTAGAAAAGTGGTTGGTCATACATAGAAATTAGAGATTTTTTCAATTGGAAAATAAAATGTTGAATTGGTTTTTCTATTGTATGACTGTTTTGAAATTTGAAATGATTGAAAAATGAATTGTGAAAATTTTGATTTAATCATAAGTTTTGTTAAAATTGACAAATGGTTACTTTTGAAGATTTTGGATAAAAAATAGGAATTTGACATTGCTTTTTAGTTGGTTTGATGTGTATTATATTGAAAATGAAAGAGAATGGGGTTATATTAAATTAGTTGGATAAAAATTGATATGTCATGTTAAATTGTTGTGTTGGACTAAGTCATTCATTCTTTTAGGTTTGAATTGGGCTATAAATACTTTGATTAAAAAGAGGAAAGATTAATTCAATAAAGTTGTTATAAAATTTAGAAATTTATCTGAATTATATGTGAAACTATTTATTAGGATTGTGTATTATATTTTTGGTACGAAAGAAACATGTTTGAAAAATGGATTGAAGAGTTATGTCAAAATTTATGAATTTCAATTGAACTTGTCAAATTATTAGTTTAGTAAATTTTAGGGAAATTTAGAAAGGTTGATTTTGATTGTTCAATTTAATTGTGTTGAGAATTATGTTCAAATGAAATTATGGAAGTGTAGAAATTTATATGTTAAAACCTTAAACTAATAGAGTAAAGATGAAATAATTGTTTTGTAACGTATTAAACATGAAATTAAAATTTAAAATGTAAAAGTTCTAAGTGAAGATTTAAATTGTCAGCATGAATATTTATGTATGGATTTTTAATACAAATTAATGGTTTTATTGTGTATATTAGTTGGCATTATAAGATGTATGGAGATGCTAGAGTGTCAACTTGAATGTGAAGCTATAATATTGAAATGCTTAGTTTTAGGCTGAATGTGAAATAGATTAAGATTATGCCAATACTTGTTATGATTAGTGTAATTATGTATTAGGCTAAATTTATTGGTAAACAAATAATTAAGTGTGAATCTAACTAAGCAAATGTTAATTTTTATTATGAAAGTTGTAGGAGAAACGCTAGAATGGAACTCAACTTCTTAGGAGCATGTATAGTAGGAGTCTAAGGTAAGGTTGCACCTTGCCTTTTCAATTATTTAAAATGCTTTAATAATTGTTAATTTGCAATGAAATTTATATATGTTGTGTATAATTGTTATCATAAGAAATTGTGTCGATGAGGCAAGATATAAATGTGGTTGATTGTATTTGACTGCAATGGTAGAACCAATAGTACATAATTGTGAATGACCATTATATATATATATATATATATATATATATATATATATTGGTAATAACCAGTAGATAATTGTGTTCGATTGCAACAATGATAACCGGTATAAAATTGTGAATCGTCGTACTGGCAAAACTCGTAAATAATTATGATTGATCGTAACAAGGATAACCAGTATATAGTTGTAAATGATCATAATGATGGTAGTCAATATATTAATTGTAATCGACCATGATAGTGTAACCTGAAAATATTAAAAATTAATAAATAAGCTACAACAATAGAGACTAATAAATTATATGTGAATTAGTCGGTAATATAAACGAAGACTAATATGATTGATTGGTATTATAGTCGGTCATTTGGATGGAGACTGTGGATACAGATACATGAATTAATCAGTCATTTAGATGAAGACCATGGATACATATATATGAATTAGGTGGTTGTTTGGATGGAGACTGATGTGAATGTTTCCTATGGGGTAATGAATTAATAAATATAAATTATGCACATGGGACATAAAATAATATTATGTAAATTTTACCTGCATGACATATAAAATTAAATATTTAAGAATTTAATATATGAAAATTAAATGGACTGCAACAACGAAATTTATACGAGAATTAAATGGACCATGACGACATACTGAAAAATATTATTAAAAAAAGAAAAGGAATTGATTGTAATGGAAGGATTTAATTTGTGAAATTTAATTCAACCTTGACGATGAAACTCACATGTAGATTTTATTGCAATCACAATAGCAAATCTATTATGCAAAATTTTAAGCTGACTACAATGGCAGGGGTTATTGTACCTTGAAGTATGAATTATGGGTATTTAGAAGAAATATTTGAGATGGAAAATAATTGAATGGATATATATAAGAACTGGGTATGAAGAATGTGTCTATATATAAGAAAAAATATATAAATGAGCTAAATGGATATAAAAAATATTTTATATGAGGTTCTTTCTCAACTCCATCACAATCCAGCTTAGATCGAATAAGGGATATCGGTGTATCACAACATCCTATCACCACATAATAAATTTATATCGAGTGTTGTTGTTGTTCAAGAACTAAGGCAATTATAACATCTAAAAGGTGATGAATTAAGTATATCATTAACATTAACAAAAATTGCAAATTACTTTAAATAAACATAATAATCAACAATGTAATTAAAATACATAAAGTAAAGGGATAAGGGAAGATAATTTGCAAACTCGTTTTAACATGGTTCAGAAAGGCTACATCGACACTTCAAGTACCAACTCGTACTTGAGTATTGTATTCCTTCACTAGTTCAAGTTCAAGAGTACAATAGTCACTTGATGATGAATCATAACCAAGAGTTTTACACCACTTGAAGATATTCTCTTCAAGATTTTTTTCACTACTTGATGAATTTATACCAAGATTTTTTCCATTTGAAAATATGCTCTCTTCAATATATTTCTCACTTAAAATGTATCATCTTCAAAAAACAATTCTTGGTGAAATTACATCACTAATATCAAGAGTTTTTACCTATCTCTCAAAGGTTTACCAGAATGATTTTTGTTATCACTATTTATTTCATTTTATTAGTTCATTTTTTATTATATTGTTATCATTAAAATATATAAAAACATGAATATTTAACATAAAGATCAACAGTTATAACATTTAGTCCAACCAAAATAACATTTTTTATTTGAACAATATATCATGTGTGCAAAAAAATTTAATGTTAAGATTGGTTATAAATAATAAAAGTATGGAAATTCAATTTTCAACCTTATACCTACAACAATGAAACAAGTTTTGCAAAATATGGGGTTTTTGTTTTTTTTATCAGTTTCCAATGTTTTTTTTTATATGTTATTCATTTATTTTGTGATGTTGTTAGTTTTAATTTTTTTTTATTAGGATATTCAATTTATTTATTTGTTTGTTTGTTCAATTTCATCTATTTTTTTGGACTTCTTAAGTTTCTGAAAATTAATTTTCACTTTCATGTTTTTTTTGTTGTTTTTAAAGATATTTTTATATACATATAAAAATGACTAAAAGTCGTGTGGAAGAAAATAGAAGAATGTCATTATTATATAAGGATATTTTGATACATTATTTCTTTTAAATTGTAGTAGTGATTGTTTTTTAAAATGATTTTTACTTGAAAATATATCAAAATAATTTTTTTTTATTTTTTTAAATTATTTTTAACATTAATATATCAAAACGGTCGAAAAATATTAAAAAAATAATTTAAATTTTAGCCCGCCCCATTTAAAATACAATACCAAACACGGCTTAAACTTTTATGTACATGGTCAAAACCGCTAACTTAAAGTGGGACTTTCTAGCAAGTTCATTCTCCATTGAGACACCCTTCTCTCTATATCATCATCTGTATATGGCAATGAATAATCATCGATAATAGCAAGTAGCTACTACTAATTTTTATTTTTATTTTTATTATTATTTTTATTTTATTATTATTATTATTATAGTATTGAGTGTGACATTACTGATATTTTATCTATAAAGTCAAATTTGTCATGGCTAGATTTGGGGCTGTCCACGCACACTTCGCCTTGGCGAGAAATTGAAAGAATTCACACATGCTGATAAGCTCTTCTGTTGATGATTATCTGCTAATGGTAGAAAAAGAGACAAAGTCTTCTGCTAATTATTTGGTGGATAAACATTTGGAATTGGAGCCGCATGTCAACGCTCGTGGTCGTCAACAACCTAACAATTTTGAATTATATTATTATTACATAAATAACGAGCCAATGAATTATATATATATATATATATATATATATATATATATATATATATATAAACGAGTAATTGGCATCAATCGAACAAGGCGGAGCAAGACTCATTCCGTTGTTAATTGCTATAAAATAATGATGTTTTTGTTCACAACAATACAAGCCTTTTCAAGAGATTGAACTGGCATCACCGATTATTAAAAAAACCAGAAGCCATATAAGACTTGTTACACTGTAAATTGTTACGGTCTAATGATACTTTTACCCTTCAAGATACAAGCTAATAAAGCATAAATTAGCTGGTAAAATAGTCTTTTTATAATGTTTAATTAGCATTATCAAATTGAATGAGATAAAATATCTCTTTACTTTTTTGTTATACGGTGAAATAAATAATAAAATTAAATAGGGGCAAATGGCTTTTTTTTTTTTTGTTGCATGGTATAAGTACTTGACTACTCTTGAAAAATTATTTTCTTAAACTTGTGTTCAGGGGTGTTTTAGTGATTTCGTTATGGCTTTTTTGTAATTATCAAATAGACTCAAGGACAATTGGGTATCTTAACATATATAAAATATATTTTAAAGGAAAAGGTGGTTGGTATGTGCAACACATGCATCAGCGAGTGAAAGGAGCTGATACCTTTTAAACAACACTTGCAAGCTCCTCCAGCGATCAAACACTACATTCTACGGCACCGTTAGGCATCGTTAAGATTGGTGCATCGAGATCGTACCTCTGGCAGGGCATGTGTCAACAGCATACCGATGGTGTGGCTCTGGTGGACTTTTTTCTTCTCCTCTTCTTTTTCTCTCACTTCTCTATGATAAAATACAAAAGTTTCCTTTTATTTATTTTTTATATACAATTTGGTTTTTATTCTTTTGATTACTACTTATTTTGTTTTTTTTATCTTTCGTAGATTATTTTTTTCTTCAATTTCACCCTGCATCATTTGGTTTCATTTAATTTTTTTATCAAATTTGATTTTTATTCTTTTAATTACTATTTATTTTTATCTTTATCTTTTTTTCTAATTGATTGTTTTTCAATGTCATCCCTTTCTTTTTTATCATTTACTTATTGAATTTTATTTTCAATTTCATCTCTCAATATTTAATTTTGATTTATTCTTACGTCAAATTTAATCTTCTTCTTTTTATTGCTATTTGTTTTGTTTTTAATTCTTTTTTTATTGTTTTTTTTCCCAATATCATCTCTTATTATTTTATGATTGAAAATTTTACTTTGTTATTTTTTAGAATTTATCTTCTATAAAATTTATCTCAAATTCATAACTAGAATCACAAGTTTCACAACTACATCCTTGAAACTAAGGATGAAAGCTGGGTCAGTTTTGCATATGCTTTCTGGGTCCAGTTGTAACTATTTAGGTTTATTTTTATGGAAATGAAGTCTTGGAAGAAGTCATAGTTTTTTGAGGTTATGTAACTCTACGTCAAGGGTTTGGACCAGTATGGACTTAGCTTCCACCTTGTTCCCTTTTCTATTAGGATTGTGATGACTAGGGAGGGCGTCTACACTTTGTCTCTTTGTTCTTGTGGCCAACAAATCAAGTTCGACCACAGGGTTATATGTTCGGGTGTACAAGAATTCGTCAAGGACTTGTTGAGTTAGGGTTGTTGACATGTTCGGTTGCCAAAGCACCTTAAAACCCAAGCCAAGATTATCAGAGTAGAGCTGAGCCACAAAAAAATATAACCAATTTAATTAAGAAAATCAGAAAAAAATAATTAAAAAACAAAACCATAAAAAAAAACTAGTAAATCAATTAAAATATAAAACAACTTAGTCACAAAATCAATTGGTTAGAAATGATTTTGGTTTGATTTCAATTTTATTTTTTATATTTTATAAAATTTAATTTAATTATTTTTATTTATAAAAACTAAATCAAACAAAAAATAATTACATATCTTAAAAGGTGTTGGGATTAAACATCCTAAAAATGAAACCCTTGAACTATAAACATCCTTAAAAAACTAATCTTTACACTCTAAAGATTTATTTTTGTAATAATTAACTCCAAGTTTGATAACCTCGTACCAAACGCCACTAAACATGGATCACGATCTACTCTGACTAGAAGAAGCCTGTAAATACAGTTGAGTCAATCTAACTCAATCCATGAGCAACAAGTGTTAAAAGAAATACCGTTTTCTGTCCCTTCCTAAGCACAGTCGCGTGTCCCTGCCAAGAACTAAAAAGTGAGATTCTCCGGCTCTGCCCCCCTCCCTCTTGGTAACATTTACAACATCATTACTTCCTTTAAAGGCAAGCAAAGCAAGGGAGAATCAGAAGAAGAGGGCACTTGTTGAAAGTTGAGAGGTCAGTTAGGCCCATCACCACCTTTAGATTCTTCTTTACCTTTTTCTTTTTTTTCTCCTCAACTTCATCAACACTCTAAACCATATTTATTACTGTTACTGTTATTATTATTAAAGAGAAGCAAACAAACAGAGTTTTGTGCTGCCACCAAAACAAGAGTCATGCCTCTTTCTTACCCTATTCAAGACTTTGATTCTCCTTTTGGGCATTTTGATTCTGAATTGTCGGATTCGGACCTCCGACATACTGCTTACGAGATCCTCATCGGAGCATGCCGGACATCTGGAACTAGGCCTTTGACTTATATTTCTCAGTCCGACAGGACTATTTCTCAATATAAGGTTTCGGCTGCTGCTGCTGCTCCATCCCCGCCCCCGTCTTTGCAGAGGTCGCTCACGTCTTCAGCGGCGAGTAAGGTGAAAAAGTCGTTGGGGATGAGGTCTGGTTCTAAAAGGAGACTTGGTGGTGGTGAATCGGTGGGGAATCAAGGGAGAGCGACGGTTGGGGAATTGATTAGGGTTCAAATGAGGGTCACGGAGCAGACTGATTCAAGAACTAGGCGAGCTATTTTGAGGATTGCTGCTGGTCAGGTATGTTTGGTTACTCGGAAAATTGAGAGGAATGGGAATTTGATTTCTTTCTTTTTTCTAAAAATAAAGATAGAAAACTTGTTATGAATTTTTAATAGAGTAATTAGTGAGAGTTTGACCTTGGTTGGTGATTCTAAATGAAATTCAACATTTAAAAAAAAAATTGAAATTGTTTGATTTAAGCTTTGTTTGATGGAATCTTTTATCTTCTCTTGGGAGAATCTAAAACAATTGTTTTTTTTTATGTACCGTGTTATAAGCTGACAAATGGAGTCTTTTGTGATTAATTATGTTTTTTTTTTTTTTGTGGTGATTTCATCTGCAGGAGGGAGATGATTAGTAAATTAAATAATTTTATGAATTTCTGGATGCATTTTAGCTCTGTCTGCTTGCTTAAATAACAGGAAAAATGGAAAATCAATAAGTAGTTTCATTTTTGTTCTTTATTGCCAAAGGTTGCAGAAATTATCAGTTAAGAGTAGACAGTTTAATCGAAAATAAAAGAAAGGTTCCACTTGGATAATGCCATAATTTAATTCGTGTGAATGCTGGTGAAATTTCTGGTTTTTAAGCTGTGGTTTTCTGCTCGGTTAGATTTTCTAGTTCAGCGTGAAGCAATTATTAAACCTTCTGTTTCTTGTGCACTGTATCAGCTTGGAAGGCGTGTAGAGTCGATGGTTCTGCCACTTGAACTATTGCAGCAGCTCAAGCCTGTAGATTTTCCTAATCAGAAAGAATACGAAGCATGGAAGAGGAGAAATTTGAAGCTTCTAGAAGCGGGGCTGCTTTTGCATCCTCACCTGCCACTGAACAAGGCAGACGCTGCTCCACAGCGCCTCCACCAGATTATTCGTGGGGCATTAGATAAACCAATTGATTCCGGAAAGAACAGTGAATCGATGCAAGTTCTCCGCAGTGCTGTTATGTCTCTTGCTTGTAGATCATTTGATGGGTCTGTTTCTGAAACTTGTCACTGGGCAGATGGGTTTCCGTTGAATCTGAGACTCTACCAATTGCTATTAGATGCTTGCTTTGATGTTAATGATGAATCAATTGTTATTGAAGAGCTTGATGAGGTTTTAGAACTCGTAAAGAAGACTTGGGGAATCCTTGGAATGAACCAAATGTTGCACAATCTCTGTTTCCTGTGGGTTTTATTTTACCATTTTGTTGTGACTGGCCAAGTTGAGGATGACCTGTTGTTTGCTGCCAATAATCTGTTGATGGAAGTCGAAAAGGATGCAAAGGCAAGCAAGGATCCAGAGTATTCCAAGATTTTGAGTTCGACATTGAGTTCAATATTGGGTTGGGCAGAGAAAAGGCTTCTTGCTTACCATGATAGTTTCCATAGTGACAATACTGAATCAATGCAAAGCATTGTTTCTTTGGCAGTTATAGCAGCAAAAATACTGGAAGAAGATATCTCTCATGAGAATCGTAGGAAAAGGAAAGAAGTCAATGTTGCTCATGATAGGATTGACACTTTCATCAGATCATCACTGCGCTCTGCTTTTGCTCAGGCAAGTTCATTCAAGCATGATTGCCCTATCTGTGATGATAGAATCTGCTAAATGAATATTCAATCTGACAATGGACTTGATAAGATGGAAGAACTTCCCACAAGCTTTACCAGTAAATATTTAGCTCAAGTGTTTTTGGTATCCACTTTAGGACTTTACCTTTCTGATAAAAGAAGTTAAATCATCATGAATATTTCATGTATACTCAAAACAAGCTTCTTATTTAAAACAACTTCTGCAAGACATGCATCTATCACTGGTTTTTTTTTTTCATGTATGAAATAATTCATGATGCCTTCCTTGCTCATTCTCGATTTAACGGATATTTTCTATTTCATTTATACTTTTTCAGTTAATATATGTCTCAAATTTGGTGACTTACAGTCTGTTTTGATCTTCTTAGAACAGAAAATGGAGAAAGTTAAGGCTAGCAAACAGTTATCTAGTCAAAGGAAAAATCTCCCTCGCCTGTCTATTCTTGCACAAGAAATCAGTGAACTGGCTTTTAATGAGAAGGCAATTTTTAGTCCCATACTGAAGAGATGGCACCCCCTTGCAGCAGGCGTAGCTGTAGCCACGCTTCATTCTTGCTATTGGAATGAGCTGAGGAAATTCATTTCGAGTATCAGTGAATTGACACCTGATGCTATTGAGGTGCTGAGGGCTGCTGACAAATTGGAGAAAGATATCGTGCAGATCGCAGTTGAAGATGCAGTAGACAGTGATGATGGTGGGAAGTCAATAATCCAAGAGATGCCTCCTTATGAGGCTGAAGCTGTAATTGCCAATCTTGTGAAGTCATGGATAAAGACGAGAGTTGACAGACTGAGAGAGTGGGTTGATAGAAATCTACAACAAGAGGTATGTAATACATGGAAACTAGCAGAGAAATTAATATATGTTTTCTGATTAGAAGATGCGGTAGTTATCCCTTTTGCATTATCCACGAAACGACCTGCCACCTTTATGATGCAGGTATGGAATCCACGTGCAAATAAAGAGCGGTTTGCTCCTTCTGCTGTTGAAGTTCTACGCAGTGTAGATGAAACTTTGGAGGCATTCTTCTTGTTGCCAATACCTATGCATGCAGTCTTGCTTCCTGATTTGGTCACTGGCCTTGACAGATGTTTGCAGAATTACATATTGAAGGCAAAATCTGGCTGTGGTATGCAGTGCATAACCTGCAAACATGCATTGATTTTTATATGTAAACCCCAAAATAACTGAAAGTTTCTTTTCTACAATGTGCAGGGACACGAGATACTTTCATTCCTACTATGCCTGCATTAACTAGATGTACAACAGGATCAAAATTTCGTGTATTTAAGAAGGAGAAGTCACAAATAACCCAGAGGAGGAAATGTCTTGTTGGGACTGTGAATGGCGATAGCTCCCATGGGATACCACAGCTATGTGTACGTATGAATACTTTGCAGTATATTCGCACACAGTTGGAGGTTTTGGAGAAGAGGACTGTTATCCAGCTTAGGAATTCTAACGCTACCAATGCAAATCATTTTGCTGATGGAACAGGGAAAAAATTTGAGCTGTCAAGATCTGCTTTTGTTGAATGCATCCAGCTTCTCTGTGAGGCAACAGCGTACAAGGTTGTCTTTCATGAGCTGAGTCATGTTCTGTGGGATGGCCTTTATGTTGGAGAAGTTTCATCTTCTAGGATTGAGCCTTTCCTTCAGGAGCTTGAGCAATATTTGGAAATTATTTCATCTACAGTACATGACAGAGTGAGAACACGTGTCATCACAGATGTTATGAAAGCTTCTTTTGATGGATTCCTGATGGTGTTGCTTGCTGGAGGCCCTGCTCGCGCTTTCACTCTTCAAGATTCTGAGATAATCGAGGAAGATTTCAAATTTCTCACAGATATGTTCTGGTCCAACGGAGATGGTTTGCCAACAGATTTAATTGATAAGTATTCAACCACAGTTAAAGATGTACTCTCCTTGTTTCATATAGATTCTGCGAGCCTTGTTGAGCAATTCAGAAGTCTGTCATTCGACAGTCACGGCTCTTCTGCTAAATCCAGATTGCCAATGCCTCCAACTACAGGTCAATGGAATTCTACTGAACCAAACACAGTCTTGCGAGTTTTGTGCTATCGGAGTGATGAGACAGCTGCGAAGTTCCTTAAGAAGGCTTACAACCTGCCCAAGAAACTATAACAGCCTTAGAATAGTGGGATGACAAGATGGTGCAATTCTTCGGCAAAAAATCTGCTGCGCGATGATTATTGTAGCTTCATCGGTATTTATGTCAACCAGACACCAAAAGCTCCGACAACATGGTTTTGACAGGAGCTTTTGTCAGGAGGGGCTGTGCCCGCTGCATTAGAATAAAATCCTTGTATTTATCGGTTTGATTCTTTCATTTTGTACACTTCACCAGTCAGCTACAGAGAACTTCACATGACTACGGACCTACGCCTTTGCATGGAGAACTAACAACCTAGCGATTTATAAACCTCAAGCAAAGGGTGCAGGCATAGAATAACTTGCAGATTATTTTTTACTCCACGATAACAACTATTGTATAATCAGAAACATTAATTCCGCCTTCGTTTTCTTTTTTCCTCGCTTTATTCCCCCATTTATCCTAGAACACAGGAAGTGGGGGAAAAAATTGGGCTCTCCAAGGTGTCATTTGAGGTTCCATTGGGCGTCAAGAGCTTATGCGACTAGAGCCTTCTCCTCTCATACCAATCTTTGTTGGTTTAGGAAGTGGGAAATGATTATAGGCAAAAGGATATCAAAGGCTTGAGAATTTATTATGAGAATTTGAGAGCAGCTGTTGAGCTTGTATATTGAGAATTTCTATCTTGTAGTTCTAAGTTTCAGAAAACTGAGTTAATCCTTTAACATGGAACCTAAGCTTTCAAACTAAGGAATACGATTGCTAAGTTTGCGTTTCTTGGTGGATTACATGCTGGATACTTTTCTGATTTGCTACTGTAAATGAAGTTTCTCTTCGGAGATGCAGGCAGATGATAAACAGTGGTTTTCATTTCCAGATGGCATCTGTAATGACTCGAGTAGGAGTGTTGAGAAGGGAAGTTGAATTTCATAAATGCAGAGATTCAATCCACTGTAGAAGACCAAAAGCTCTGCTAGAAGCCTGAACCTTCAGGGTTGGTTGCAGTCTAGTGTTGATGGTGATCAAGTGGACGAAGGGAATGGCAATTAAATCCCAGGTAAGATATAAAGAGTATTACCAGAACGAGAGAGGTGTCTTGACTGAGACCTCTATAGCCGTGTGGCTTGGTTGGAGGATATATGCAGAAGAATTGACTTCTTGAATACCTCATATATCCTGTTCTTCATCTCGGGCTGCACTAAGCCAACCAGGCATGTTAACAAAAAAAACCCGCAAGCTGGAAAGTTTCGCTGATAAAGAAAACTGGTAAATGTATTATCTCACGTATATGAGAGATGCCATTCATCATATAGCATCAACATGCTCAGTACAGATCTAATGGTATTAATCCAAAATTGATTAGTCCTGTTAAGACATCACAAGATCATACGTGGAGACTGCAAAATCCTTCTACTGGTGTGCTTTTTACCGGGGTAATGATCAAATATGCCTGCAAGATCCCTCTCAAAAGCTTCTTGATTATAATTATATGAATTACAGACATATGAGCACATTAGCCTATAATTTATTTCACTAGTGCCATGGGTTTCTCTTTCCTGTTGCGCTTCTTTTTGAGCTAGAAGTTGAGCTTGCTTTCTGCAGTGAGAACAAATGAAACGCAGTTAGAGTAGGAACCTAGGTTTCAATCTCAAGAGACGTGCTTGCAAACATCAATCCTTCATGCTCACCAATTTTGATTTTTTGGTCTTCCCTCGAATCCTGTTCTTTGGAGGTTTCAATTTGTAAATGCGAACCATCCAATGGTGAGTTGTGAATACCTAAATTGACAAGAACACAAATTCTGATCAGGAAAAACAGACAAAGTTTAAAGGAATACTTGTCATCATCTACTACTAGTCATTTTCCCAAAAATAACTTTAGCATTTTCTCATGCAAAGCCTTAGGTAGCCGCACAGCATAGGAAATTGCGTTGTTCGCATGCATTATTTCACTCCAGTTTTAGGAGGCCTGCCTAATGGTTGCCTAAGTTGTCCACATTTCTATCATGTGCAAATCAATATTACTGTACCTCCTCAAAATGGGTAAGTTTGAAGTACTTCTTCCCAATTTCTGTCTGCCTAACTCTGTCGAAGGCTTTACCATCAGTTTCCACAAACCTGTAACAAAACACAAATAAATGTCTTAACTTCAGAAACAAATATATACTTCACATTTAAATAGGTAGGGTGAGAGCAAAACCAGACCTGTAATATGATAGCTTGTACATGAGACAATTTAGCATGGTTGGAGTGGCCTGAGAATCGATCCGGTATTGACCATCTCTCTTTGGACAGAAGGAAAGGAAAGAAAAGTCAATAAGATTAAGCATCTACCAGTTTTAACCATAATGCACAAATATCTATTATTTATTAAACAAGTAACATTTTACTACTAGGAAGAATCCAAAGGAACAGAATGTCAGTCATATGCAACTGGTATAAGTACTCACTAAATAATCAGGTTCTTTGATATGAGGGAACACCCCCCCTCCTATACGGACCATCCACAGGAACTTATTAATGTCATCACTGGGGTAGCCAACAAGACCTGATCAGTTAAGCAATCCATCAGAACAATATATTTATTTCAAGTGAGGACTGATCTGGACACGTACAGATCTAAGCATGTAAAGAAGGAAGGAAACAAACCTCCAAAGACAACTAGAACATATTTTACATCCAAGGAGTTAAAGATTTCCCAGGCTGCCTTCTCAGGAGAAGACATAGCAGTACCAACGGTTGCAATGTGAGTGTTATTCCAGGTGTTATTGTCAACAATAACAGTGCGGTTAGCCATTGCAGTTGTTTGATAACCATAGTCCCACCATGATGCAACCTGCATAAATTAAAAGTCAATTCATCTTTCATTTGGTGAAAGCAACCAAATTAGGAGGTTAAAAGTAAACAAAAGGAAACAGCTCCTAAATAGGCTACAAACTGTTCAATAACATTTCATGCTACAAAAGTACAAGTACAAATGCAACTAATTAAGGGGAAATTGGGCCAATATATCACAGACAAAGCTTCTTCCACCGAGCAGCAGCACTATGACATGCTGTTGTATATTCATTTTCAAGCTTATTATGGTATCATCTCAATGAGATTTTATGCAGCAGTTTAATTGTCAAGCAAATTATACTCATTTTCCTTTTTACATTTTTATGTTTTCTAAATAAAAGGCATGATAGTTCTACTTGCTCAATCCAAACATTAACACAATACTGATCGTCAAATTCTGTAATCTGTTTGAGCCTTTCATGGTTAAACTTCTAGAGGCGGGTTTGGCACATAAAGCCAATACCACTGTACATAGAGCTTTGGTTTTACCTTTCCAGTTGACTAGAGGTCATAGATTATAACATTACTATAACGAGGATACCTGAAGCCTGATTTCTAATAGACTGCTATCATTTTCTAAGACCTGGAGAATATAAATAGTCAGTCTATCCACTTAACACAGTTAAGCCTCTATAAACTGATACCCTTGGGACCATGGAAATTTCTTATTCAATGCAGATATTATTTACACTTCAAATTTAAGTCAAGACTGAACAAAAATATTATTTTATCAAAGTTATTAATTTATTGAGTGGTAATTTATTGAGGTTATCCTGTAGTTTCTCTTACAAGCCCATAAATATGATTTCCAGGGATTTCAAATAAAATATTCAATATTTTGATATAAAACAAAAACATAATGCTAGGAAGCTTTTAGATGCCCTACCGCTTACCATAAACTTGGAACATGATTATTAAACATGTTGCAGAATCCATGATCATCAAATGGGCACAAGAAGATGGTAGCATGGTAAAAACTTACTTTATCATCCACCTCAGTATTGTGGCTTAGCCATGCATAAGCCTCTCTGAAATCATCAAAAACATGAAGACCGCCATCTCGTGAATAAGTTGTTAAAACAATAGAAGGTGCCGAATAAGCTTCAGCTGCTGCCCAGACACAATGAACCTACAAAGATGAAGGTAAGTTGTAATCAGATATAATCCTTCAAAATTTAAGCAATAATGGGTAATAAATAAGAGGAAACAAATTTGTCTCCACCAGATAAAACAAAATGATAATTACAGGCATAACCTTTGAGTTGCAAATTCCTATGGAATGTCATTATGCTTAGTTCATATGATCAGATCAAAACCTCAGACTGTCACTTGAAGAGGAACGAGAACAGGGTTGGAGAGAGGATTCAGTTCATTATTTTGAGCATTAGGTTCCACTTTGTCTAAGTTATTTCCAAAATACAACTTCTAATTAATTCAAAACACATCCTCCTCCATCCAGAAAGGATTACAAAATAATTACTTACATTACAAGTTTCCACCTTCCTACTTGTGAACTTTTTTCCAAGGTGCTAGTAAGCTAATGGTTGCAAGCTAAGCATGAACATTAAGAGCAGCTTCCACATTGCAAGCACTAACCTTCTTCACCATGAAAGTATGAAGTAGTTTATGGTGAAGTGAGTTCATTCTAAGCAACTTTATTTTGCTATAGCCAACAATTTCTCAAGGCAGCATTTACATTACTAAGCTCCAAATTAACTAACCAAATCCTATACCTGAGTGACATGCTAAATGTGATTTTTTTTTTTTTTTCATTTGTATCAACATTTCAACCATGGCTGCCAGTTCAGTTTTAAGAGCCTGCAAGAAATGGTTGAAAAGGCTACTGCAGACAGTTTATTCAGCTACATCAGACCTTTGTCTTCCTCTCTATGGGTTTGTATAAGAGGAAATCTTGTGTTTATAACCATATCGGCTGCTCATCCCAAACAGCAACTGTTATGGTCAGAAGGACGTAGGGGAAAAAAAACTACAATGCACAACATAAATGGAGAAGTAGCATAGAAAATACCAAAACATGAGCAAGCATGTGAAATCTCACAATATAGGGAAAAAGAAAAGGAGGGTTACCACATAGAAAGCGCCAAGCAACACGAGCAAGATAATAGCAATGACAGATGCCTCCAAAGGTAAAACAAGAAGTCTCCTTTCAATCCGGGACCTTATAGAGGCCTTCTCCACAGGCTCTTTTTCTTTCTTCCTGTTCTTTTTCGATGGTCGTTCTTTTACTGTCTCATCCATTTTCTCAGTCTTGGCTCTGTCATTTTGTTCTCCATCGGCATTCAGACTGGTATCCCTTGACTTAATCATCGAAAGAATCAACAAAACCTTAGTCAGGAAGTTGACTTCACAAATAATTGAGCAAGCATAAGCCAACAGTAGAGGAAAGCAAGCATGCTTAAATCAACCTGGGAAGTCCCTGATGATCCAGGTAGCTGAAACTTGATTGATCGTGTTAAGACATTAAAAGCTTCAGAAAGGGCGATCCCAGACATGATGCATGCTGCTGGAGCAAGCACGAGCATAAGACGCACCTATGGTATGAGGAAAACACAATGAGCACGGGAACTAATGAGCAGAGGCAAAAAGAAAATCCAAGAAATTAATTGTCCCAAGATTCTTCTCACCATGACACCAGAAAAATATACAGATGTTACAATATAAAGCACAACAAAGGAGCTTGCATCTGATAAAGGCAAAAAGCATGCCTGCCAAAAAAGAAAGACCAAGATGAGACACATCTGTGAAGTGATAGGTTAAAGAAAAGCTAAGTTGCATTTAAAACATGTAGCTTACAATAATCCCAGCTGGAACCAAGAAAGCCAAAACATTAATGTCCATGAAGTAAGATGGCCAAGTAGGGGGTTGATGTTCACTGACACTAGCAATGATTGGTATATACTTGCTTGCATAAGTTCTGTCATAATGCAATGGAAATAAAAATGGGTCAGAATGAGTGACACAAAAAACTTTTGGGAATATCAATCACTAAAACAAACAGCTGAATAAATGTCTTCATGTAAGGGCATGAACATGGACTAATTAATAAATACAACTGAGATAGCATGTCAAAGGGACTGCTTATGTGTCACAGGAAGAGGATGGACGGGGGAGATATGGAGGTCTGTTCATTTGAAACAGGCTACATGAAGCCCACTAAAAGACCAAAGAACTCAAACCTAAAAGTTCAGGTAGGTTCAGTCAAATTGCACCAACCCAAGTTCTATCTTTGAATAAAACCTTTAGATTCCGTAGGATTGCATCGATTCAGAGGTACTACAGTAAAGGCTTATATGAATTACAAAACTAGATACTTACGGATCAAGCAAGCTCAAACTGCGTCCGCTCCATCCCTTTGTTGGGCTAGAAGCTACCAGTGCTATTAGAACAGCTATCATAGCACAGCACACTACCCTGTTGAATACACGATATTGAAGTATGGAAATTAGTCTCATGTTCAATCATAACACATACAATATTAGGAAATATTGATTCAATATGTATCCAGACATCCATGAACTATATTCTTCTTCATTTTGGTACACCAACTTTCCAATTGAATACTGCTACAAAAAATCTATTAATTTTTCCTATTTATTTTTCAATCATATGATTTTCCATTTTTTTTTTTAAAATGATAAATATTTTAAATTGTATTAATAATTTATTTGTTACTTCTGATTAATCATAAAATAGTTTTTAACCTTAGTGTAGAACTTAGATAGATTACCATCAATCAAAAGTCTGTTCTTCTTAAAAGGATCTATTTAAATTCAAAATATTTCATTCATTAAACATAATATCAATTTGGAGGCTACTTTTACCGAGGAAAAAAAAAACATATCAGAAAATGAGAAATTGACGAAAGTATATAAATGGCACAATCAAAAAAGTTTATGCATCAAAATGAAGAGGATTAAAGTCTACGTATTTGATTGAAATAAAGTGAAAGTTTGTGTACCAAGACGGGCTGTGGTCAAAGGACACATCATCAAATTGCAGAACAATGGACATTAGATAGACAAAAGTACTTAATCAGAAGTTTTCAAAGAGTTCGAGTGCTCAAACCAAAAAAAATTAAAGTCTATGCACTTGAATGAGAAAAGTTGTAAAGTTTTTGCACTACTAGTGTAATTATCCCCTGCATTCAATTAAAAACGATGATGAGGGAAGCTCACAGGCCCACAGATACAACAAGCGTAACAGCCACTTTAAACATTCTTGGAGAGAGATTCCCTTTGACATGGTACACAAGAGCCACCACATGGATGATAATGAAAACCTGGAGAAGTAAAATTAGTACCAAGACAATGAATCAAGAAAGAAACACAGATACAACTGCCCTATTGCTCATGTATAGGGACCTTTCTGGAAATCTAAAGTAGGCATCAATAAGGGCTCTATTGCTCATCTATAAAAATGACTCAATCTTAATACATTTATTTATTTCCTGTTCTTACTGATAAAACCCTAAAAGCATGCTAGACCTCTCCATACCAATAGCATATAATAAAATCTTGCACTATTACATAGTAGTCTCACACAGAAAAGTAACAGAACCCACTTGATCTCTAACTTGAAAGAGACAGCATGGCACAGCCATCCAGAAAGATTATTGCCTGCAACATTTTTTCATTTTTCACAATAGATAACATTTCTAAGGCAAGTACAATGGCTGCTTTCCCCCTTCAAGACGAACAAATAACCAAATTCATGAACTTTAAAAAAACATTGTGTCTGAATGGATTATGTGTCAAAACAACTCACCAAAAATGAAGCAAAATGTTCTGATGTCATAACTGCATTAAAACCAACAACAGGCACCAAAGCTGCTAAAAGCGTTCCTAAAACCACCTGCATTGAAATGTCCAATTCAATTAAAACCAAGAAATTTCATTAGTGTAGAGATGACCATTGCAAGTCTTCAATGTCTAACCAAGGAAAATTTCTTTACAAAAATGCATCAGTTAAACTAGTCATCCGTTGATAGATAATAGACATCGAAAACAAAGATGCATTCTTTGAATATTGTTCCCAAGCCCATGACTTGTAGCTAATACGTCAAAATAAGAAAAACAAGTGGAAAAAAGAAAAACTGCTCACCCATTGACAGGTACCAAATATAAAAAGAAAAGGTTTGTTTTTTAGGGTTATGTTTGGTTAGTGTCCTAGGAAAAAAGGGACGTAAACGTGTTTGGTTGAAGGGACAAAGACAGAGATATAAAATAAATTTGTCACCGGGACAATTTTGAAGTGAATTTATGTCCTTTCAAAATGAAGGTGCAGGTCCCCTCTATCTCCATTGTCTACATCTCTTCCATCTCGAGACAATAACCAAACACTACTTAATTATTGTCTCTAAGGCCCCGTTTGTTTGCTGGAAAGTAGTTTCCTTTTGGAAAGTGAATTCCAGGAAAGTGAATTATTTTCTGATGTTTGGTAGTGTAATGGAAAATAAGTTGGAAAACCCTTTCCAGTGTTTGGTTATGTCATGGAAAAAGAGCTGGAAAATAACTTATTAATGTTTTATTTTTCTCAAGTTTATTAAAATAATGAACAAATCTTACAGATTAAAAAGTTAAATGAGAATGAAATTGAAAAAAAATATAATTTCATAAATTATCTCAAATAAAATAAATAATAATCAAAATAATAGAGATCAAATCTAAAAAAATAAAAAAAAATGAAAGATGAAGAAATTAAAATAATAATAATTAACATTTCATAAATTATTTCAAATAAAATAAATAACAATCAAAAGAATGAGGACCAAATTTGACACATAAAAAATTTCAATAAAAAAATGATAAGGGAAAAGCAAATAACAATTACAAAAATGAGGACCAAAGTTATATAAAAATTAAATTTTAAGAGATGAAATTGAAAAATAAATATTCAAAACAAAATATATATAATAATCAAAAGTTTGAGGACCAAATTTGATATAATCAGCAAATAATATGACATTTCTAAATTTTTCACAACTTCCGGAAAGTGTTTCTCCTAAATTTTCTAGAAAAACACTTTCCTGGAAACCAAGCCAAATTTTCCTTTGACTGGAAATTGTTTTCCGTTGACCAACTTTCCTAATGGCAAACAAACACAGGAAAGTTTGAAAAGTGATTTCCCGAAAAGTGAATTCCGGAAACAAACATAGCCTAAGCCCATAGCTTGTAACTAATACCTTAAAGCAAAAGCAAATTGCATGTGTTAACAATGTGCTTCAAAAGAGATGAGAAAATTTCACATACATAGTGCCCTGTGAGTAAAACAAGAGACGAGTATTGAAACGTGCCCCCACAAAAGCACACCCCAAGTTGCATGGGAAGAGGAAATCAATAAAATATGTCATTGCATTACAGTGATATATGTAAGTTAAAATAGTTATCATTTAATCATTGCTAATGAAAAGGTTCAGATTAGTTATCAAGAGTATGTAAACACCAAAAGGCAAGGTGAGGCTGACAGCGAACATCTACTCTCACCCATATGTATCCTAATGCGCACCCTTGAGTCTTAACTCCATCGTAAGTATTCTTCATTAATGATCACAAAAAAAAAATGTAAATAGTTCCTTGTCTTGTCCAAAGACTAGTAATATTAGCATGCAATCTTCAATTATGGTGATAAAATATTAATTTTTTTATTTTTCCCTTCACGGTGATACAAACTTAATGAGCATTATAGGTACTTACAAGAGGAGCATATGCAATGTACAGTCGGGAAGAATAGCGACCAGTCACAATGCACAATAGCACATGCATTGGAATTAGATTAATAATAAAGGTGTACCCTCCCCATGAGCAAACCTGAAAGACAATAATATAACAATGAACATAAATATCATAAGGAATAATAAGATGCCAAAAAACATTATCAGAAAGCCTACCATGTAAAAGTATGCCAAGGCATTTAAAGTAGCGTAAAAGAGGGATCCTGTATTCAATGTCTGCACATGATATAAAATCTATATCAGCAACAAATGAAATGTGAAAAGCAAAAAAACACAGAACCAACAAGCAATCTATGGGAAACACGTTAACGAAGTAAATCTATTAAAACCAGTGCATTAGATATCATTGCTCCTTAAAATAACAGTTTTGAGAAGAAGAAGAATAAGGTGGAATTTTGCTTTCTCTAATTTACATCAAAGTTCTCACCTTTATATAAAGATAGAAAGTGAAGATAAGAGCAAATATGGCGACAGCTTCATTGTCATAGCTACCAGCCACAGATCGAGATATATATGATGGAACCTGTGAACAAGAGCAAATAATCTAGCAGATAAGATTTTGAGTTTCACATGTTTAAACATTCTGAAGGACAACAACATGGTACAGAAGTCTTACAAAGAGAATATCTCATAAAGAAGGCCACCCCTACTATACAGATTTTGAAATATATGTCTAGAGTTTGAACATTGTTCTTTCAAATTTGTCAAACATTGCATCATCCAAATAATAAATAATAACATCTATTTCACAGTAATCTTCATTCATCTACTAACCAGAATACTACCAAAAAAGAAAAAAGAACGTTGTTCAATTGAAAGACATACAGAATATTAGAAACTAGGGGAGATATTTTTTTAACATTGTGATGAAGAACTTGTATTAACAAGTAATGCCTTATTGCTGCTGTTCAAAAAAATAAACACAATTACAAGGCAACACATAAGTTATGAATACCCGTTATATAATTTACCATGGCCAAAAGAACAGCTGCTGTCAGTCCAGCACCAGTACCCTTAACTTCCTATTGAAAAACAAGACAATTTAACGTCATCAGCAAAACGAACTCCAATGTACATAAGAAGAGACGTGAATTGGGTCACAATATAAACCTTGGTCAAAAGGTAAGTTGCCCATGAGGCAAATGCAGAGAAAATTGGTGCTGTGAATACACAAACAGTCTCGACAGACAATGGAATGTTCAAAGAATTCAATAACCTGAAACCACATAGTAATGACTCAAAAAAATTAGAATATATAGGACTCAGTAATACATGACATTTCAAATGTTTACAATTCAACGAAACTGCATCCACCAACAAGCACAGAAAACTAACTTGGCAAATTTATGCCAGAAACTAATGAATACATTTCTTATGGTTACCTACGAGGTACTCACCACCATAGTGTGCCTGCTGTCAAGGTCAACCCAGGGTAAACAGTTCCACCAATCACACGGCCGAGAGGATACCTTAATGAAATATACAAAAAACAATCAATTTAAGTTCTCATATAAGAACCTAGCAAAACGAAAAGCTAACCAACAACAACTTTTCACCATGAGAATTATCTGCGCTTACCAGGTTCGATCATCAAACCAATTCCAAAAGTCATAAATCCCATTCTTTGTCAAAAACTGAAGCCACCAAAAATTCAATTTCTCATTCTCTATACATATTCGTGTGTGTGTGTAAAGAAAGAACATTAAGCATTATATTTATGAAAGAAATCAAACCTGAGTAACTCTGTAATTGAAATAAGGATCGAATTCGTGAATAACACTCTCATACTTTATTACCTGAAAATCAATCCACAAGTTTACAAAAATGCAACTACTAACAAAACACACGAATCAAACCTGATTCCAATAGTAACAGATTCGGATGCTTAAAAATCACAAATATTTACCTGCCTAAGCCAAGCCAACCTTCTCAGTTTAGTTCCAGGAAAAAAAAATTAAGGAAAACAAAAAACTCTTATTTTTTTTCCTTCGCTTTTCATCTGCTTTCTCATAAATCAAATGGAAAAGACAGAATTTGCATCCATTCAAAACAATTCCAATTTTAAAATTTAAAACAATAACAATCAATTTTATTTTATTTTATTATATCCCCATTTACGCAGCAACGAAACGGCTAAAACACATAATAAACAGAAATCATAAAAAGAGAAGGCAATTACAAAGATCAGATCTAGAGAGAGGTTTTTAGGGAGAGAGTGAACTGACAGAGAAAAGGCGGATCGAGAAGGCGAGAACTCCAATCAAGAGGAGGATGAAGAAAGAGAGCACATTGCCAAACGCGTTCCGCAGCGTTCTTGCAGTTGCCTCTTTCGAGCTCTCTCCGTCCGCCATTGATAATATTCGTGTGTCTTCGTAACAGAGGGTTTTTTGGTTTTGTAGGTCGTCCAGTAGAAAGAGAAGACGACTTTGAGAGGAGCAGGGTAGTGAGTGAGGAAAGACTCGAGTAAGAAGGGGTTTTTTTTACGTTTTAAAAATGTTTTAAAAAACAATTTATTTTTTTCAAATTAATTTTTTTTATTCTCACATCGTTCTAACATATTAAAATTAAAAATATTTTTTGATAATAAAAAAACATTATTAAAATATATTTTCAAATAAATAATAATTATCAAACAAGCTCCAACCGAGCAGCTGCTTTGCGCCTGCTACACGAAACGGTCCCTCTACAAAATTCTTAAATTACAAATACAAGTCCAATCTGTTCATCCAATTGACATGTTTGTCCTCGTAATAAATAAATGGTAAGTCCTTATTGGTCAGCCATTCTCATTGGTCACGAGCTACGTGTTCTTCCACGTGGTTTTATTTGATTAGCCAGCTTTCAGAACCCGAGTCCTCACTATTCTGGAGCCCTGACCCGAGAAATATAGTACCGCCCAGCCCAATAACAACGACCCATTAGATTTCTGATTTTTCCCCGTCAGACATCAATTATCAGATGTTGTTTTTATCACCAGCCGCCTCTCTGTCTCTCGTCCAGATCGCAGAAACTTTGTTGTCGAATCCCCAAATCCTCTTTTCTTTTTCGTTTTAGGGTTAGGGTTTAAATCTACGGCTCCAATTATCATGGCGGCTTTAAAGGAATTGCTGCCTCCGGCGAAATCAACCAGCGCAACTTATTATGATCATTCAAATGATCCGTGGTTCAAGCAGAGGTTTAGTTCATCTGAGGTTGAACAATCTGCTGGTGGTGGTGGGATCAATTACAAACCTGTACCTCTTTACTTGCAGCGGAAGGGTTTTGTTCCCAGGAAAGTTGAAGATTTTGGAGATGGGGGTGCGTTTCCAGAGATTCATGTTGCGCAGTACCCTCTTGATATGGGTAGGAATAAGTCTGCGAAACCTGGGTCCAAGATTTTGGCTTTGACTGTTGATGCTCATGGGAATGTTGCGTATGACGCTATTGTGAGACAGAATGAGAATGCTAAGAAGATTGTGTATTCTCAGCATAAGGATTTGATTCCGAAGATTTTGAGGAGTGAGGAAGACGGAGATGGGGATGGGGATGGGGATGGGGATGAGGAATTGCAGAAAGAGATCGAGGACACTACGCTGGAAACTAAAGCTGCGCTTGAAAAGATTGTGAATGTCAGATTGAGTGCAGCGCAGCCGAAGAATGTGCCCAAACAGTCTTCGGATTCCAAGTATATAAAGTACAAGCCTTCGCAACAGTCGGCAGCGTTTAACTCGGGTGCAAAAGAGAGGATTATTAGAATGGTGGAGATGCCGGTGGACCCGCTTGAGCCACCTAAGTTCAAGCATAAGAGGGTTCCAAAGGCATCGGGATCACCACCTGTGCCAGTTATGCACTCGCCACCTCGACCTGTGACCGTGAAGGATCAGCAGGATTGGAAAATCCCACCTTGTATCTCAAATTGGAAGAACCCTAAGGGCTACACGATTCCTCTTGATAAGCGTCTGGCTGCTGATGGAAGAGGTTTGCAGGATGTTCAAATTAATGATAATTTTGCTAAGCTGTCAGAAGCCCTTTATGTTGCTGAGCAAAAGGCTAGAGAAGCTGTTGCTATGAGATCCAAGGTTCAAAAGGAGATGATGATGAAGGAGAAGGAAAGGAAAGAGCAGGAGTTGCGGGCATTAGCTCAGAAAGCTCGTTCTGAGAGAACTGGTGCTGCACCCCCACCGTCTGCTCCAGTCCCATCAGAGAGGGGTGCAATGGATGATGTTGACATGAGAGGGGATTATGAGCATGTGAAGGACAGGGAGACGGATGCCCCAAAGGAGACAAGGGAAGAGAGGGAAGAGAGGCTGCGGCGTGAGAAAATTCGAGAGGAGCGCCGTCGAGAAAGGGAGAGAGAAAGAAGATTGGAAGCAAAAGATGCTGCAATGGGTAAGAAGAGCAAGATCACTAGAGATAGAGATCGTGACATCAGCGAGAAGGTTGCTCTTGGTATGGCCTCTGCTGGAGCTGGAAAAGGGGGAGAAGTTGCATATGATCAAAGGTTGTTCAACCAAGAGAAAGGAATGGATTCTGGTTTTGCTGCTGATGATCAATACAGTGTGTATGATAAAGGCCTTTTCACGGCTCAGCCCACACTTTCAACTCTATACCGGCCGAAGAAAGATGTTGATGCTGAAATGTATGGAGGCGCAGATGAGCAATTAGATAAGATAATGAAGACAGAACGATTCAAACCTGACAAGGAATTTGCTGGTACTTCACAGAGGACCGGTCCACGTGACAGGCCAGTTGAGTTTGAGAAGGATGAAGAAGAAGCTGATCCATTTGGTCTGGATCAGTTCTTGACTGAAGTAAAGAAGGGTAAGAAACCGACAGACAAAGTTGGTACTGGTGGCACAATGAGAGCTAGTGCAGGATCTTCAATGCGAGATGGCCATGATGGAGGCTCTGGTAGAACTCGTATTGGATTTGAGAGAGGGCGTTAGGTATCCTGCTTTAAAAGTTTTATTTGTGGCAAACTTGTGTAGTATGAACAAATGGTTTGTCGCGCCACCCTCCACCCCTGGCTTTTCTGTTTTCCGCTGCTGTAATGTTTTAACTTGAAGCTTGATTTTGGTTGATGCTAAACTACAAACCCCTGAGCTTGATTATTCATTTATTTAGCTGGGATTGAACTGTCAGGGTGTTGATTAATCAACAGCTATTGACAAGGTGATAGCCAGAACAGGCGCGTATCTCTTGTGAAACTGCTCGATATTCTGATGGAGAGTATGGTTCATAACATCTTCCTGGATAGAAACTTTGCTGGTCTAGTTTCATATTTGAATTTTTGAAACCACGCAACTGTTGAAACAACAAAGTTTTATATGATGCTCCATGCTTATCTCTCCTGCATTTGGATTTGCGATGTACTGAAAGAGAAGTAGTATTATCCATCACTTTAAGCAGGCTTTGTGTAAGCATCCCTTAGGCCTTTTCCTTGTGGCTGGATATGAGAAGCAGTGTACGGTAGTTATGTTATTTTAAGATTTTGTTGTTTTTCATCTAGTGTTTAGAGTTTGTAGCCAAGTACACCGTTTTATTTTATGTTGTTGGTAGATTCTGTGCTACCAGCTTCGTGTTCAAATTGAGAATTATTCTCTCTAGTTAACCAGTAGTTTTTTCTTCATCGTGTTAGCATTTTTTCCTAATGTTCACGGTGCTGGTGAAGCGGCTGGTCTTTGCATTCAAAATCATGCACTGGATCCCAGAACTTGCACGTCAGTACAAGGAGGATCCTAATATAGTTTTCAGAATTTTGCCTTGGCAGATAGATGAGAGTGAATTTCTTTTTGTTGTTACTGTTTAATGCTGAGAACTTACGGGTTAGCTGATTCTTTATTTGCCTTTTCCAATTCAATAAAGTACCATACTGGGGTGGTGTATTCGGCAATGGTGTGTTCCATTATTCCACAAAAATGAACATGGAAAATGAAGTCTGTTTAAATGCAATTTTTCTACAAATTAGAAAAAGAAAAAGGTGTTTTTCAGTTTTCCGTCGACAAAGCTAAAGTTGAAAACACGTAAAAAAATGCTCTCCAAATTTTTCCACTGAATGCGAGGTGTTTTTCAAAATAAATATATTAAAATAAATTTTTTAAAATTTTTTTATTTTTAATATTAATATATTAAAATTATCAAAAAAAAATTAAAAAACATCTCAAACATATTTTAAAAACAATTTTAAAAGTACAACACCATGAAAGACATTAATAGAAAAGGTGCTTCTCCCTTTTTCTTTAGCTAATAAGCTTTTTTTAGACAAAATTAACCTTGTTCTTTTCTTCCAATGACAATTGTACCTCTTGTCCCTTTTCTTTGCCCTAATTATGGTTGCCTGTTCTATTTTTTTATTTTTTTTACCCTAATTCTCTTGTTATTGGTATTAAAATATCAAG
>Ga0325410_1000424_pt1 | contig 43460 bp, 16 predicted proteins | sample PopdelMetagenome_16_FD_206182 | JGI IMG/M metagenome (GOLD analysis project Ga0325410, IMG submission 206182) | Populus deltoides microbial communities from Bellville, Georgia, United States - Xylem-PdIQD-R3 | ecosystem: Host-associated > Plants > Phyllosphere > Stem > Wood/Secondary xylem...
AATCATTGGCTTATTTGGTTGTATACAAATTAAGATCATAAAATTATGATTGTAAGAATTAAAAATAAAAATAAGCATATTATCTAACATACTAAATAAAATTGGTTTTCTTATATGAACAATAAAACACCTAGTCTTTTTTTTAAAAAAACTTTTTTTTCTTTCAATTGAATCCTTCTATAGCCTAGTTATATGAAATTAGGTTTGAAATTGTGGTAAATATACCAAATAAAAAAAAATATAGGAAAAAAATATAAGACTTACATATAAAACACAGAGAAAAGACATGGCCAATTTCAAGTTCATGAAAATTTTCATTTTGGTCATAAAGTTTATTTTGTTTATTTTTACTTCCTGGGTTAGAGAGAAGAAAGAGAAACTCACAAAAAAATAGTATAAGAGAGAGAAAGTTGATGCTTGTCAGAATTCCAACAAACAAAATGGCAAAGTTTAGTGTTAGAGAGTTTCATTCAATAAAAAGAGTTTAATAGTTGTGGTTTTTCACCTTCAGACTTGAGAGAAATTTTTCTTATTTGATTTTATATTTTTAAACCAATTTATGGGTGTTCGTAGTTGAGATATTGATTTATTTAGATTTCTAAAGTGTTTTTTTATTTGTTATTATATAAAAATACGTTAAAAATGGAATTTTAAACCAAAAAACACTCGAGCTCAATTTTTCAGCCACCTCAGGTGGTCAAAATCTAGGTTGGTAGACAAAGAGTCGTCTTCCTTAATTTCTTTTTTTGAAAATAAAAATGGGTCGGCCACCTCTTATTGCAAAAAACAAATATACAAGCCTAGACGTGTGGGCATGGGTTTACAGGCCCAAGTGTGCCTGGGCTTGGTTAGTTGGCTATAAGCGTAGGTCTATCTCCTCTCTAACTTCGCAAAATTTTTAATTAATATCCTTCCTCTTTTGCATTTTTTTAGTTTATATTAATGTTTTATTTATTTTTAAATTAATACCCTCTCTATGATTAGTTTGAATTTTTTTTGTTTACTTTTTTAAATGATATTTTTTTTATTTTGTATTTTTAAACTACTAGATAATTAGAATGAAGTAACAAAAAATAAAATAAAAATAATATTTCATCTTGTTTTACCAATGGAAATTATAGCATAAATTTTTAGTTAGTCATTTTATATGGAAAATGATGATGGAATTGTTTTTCCTAGAGTTCTTAAATGTATTTACAATGTGTCAAATCACCAAAGGAAACTCCATCATCGATTTTAAAAGAAAAATGTGATTGTTGTTGCATCTCGGTGGACGTCATGATGGGGGCCAAAAGATATATAGTGAAAAATTTTGGAGTCGCCAAATTAGAGAAAGCTAGGGATATTAAAAATTACCTTTGATTCTAGAGATTTTAGCAAAGGGTTAGTTATGCTTAAGAAAAGAAAGACATCACTCTCACAACATCCTTTCTTATGAAAGGTTATTTCTACTATGTGTTTTCTCTCAAATTTATCTTTTTGATTGCCATCAGTTATCCTAATTGTCCTTTTTTAGTTTTTTTTTAAGAAAAATAAATCATCTTGTAAGAAAAAAAAGGAGGGTTTGACATCGGTCCCAAAATGGAAGATACTTTGATGTGATTTTTAAAATTTAGTATTAATCCTAAAAAAAATCTTTCATAACAAAATTCGATATCGAACCTAAAAGAAGAGACCTCTAAAAAAAGGTGAATCAAAATTCTAGTTTCTCGTTTCTAGATTAATACCTTGGACTCCTGAATTTGAATATGTAATTTTACCATGCTATTAGCAGTGAAATAGTAACGATAGAATTGCATTTTTCTCATTTCATGATGTAAGAAAAAATTTCTATCTTCTCCTAGCAAATATTTCGATTCTTGGCATCTTTGATTACTAATTGATCTTGAAACATGCACCATAAAAAGGCTTTTGCCTTCATGAATCCAAACCTTTAAAGACGAGGAAAAAGACAACAATTCTCTTTTAATCTTATACACACAATAAAGCAAAACAATTATACACTATGTCAAGCTCACTCAAGAAAAAAAAGAGAGGGTTTGACGAATGTCCTTTTTTTCTCCATCTCTCTTGCTTGGCTTGCACTTGACTCTTCAACTCATTAAAGTTTTACCCGTGTGATGACCATGTTTGGCTACCACTATGTCAAGCAACCTAAACCTTATGCCACAAATATTGCTCTTTTGTCAAACAGGGCCCTTAAGTGTGGAATTTATATGTCATCTCATGCTCTTTATTTTCCTTGATGGAGAATAAATGCTCCATTTTCTTTCTTTTTTAAAAGAGGTCAACCAATACCTCACTACCAAGGACTATTTTGAGCCACATTGCTATCAATTGATTCTGTTGCATATTATTTTCATAGAATTCCCCCTATTTGATTTGGCCATAAACAACATTTTCCCTAATTGAGGTGGCTTATATCCATCATAATCATTCAGTCTTTTAGACACCCATACCACCTTCATTAGTTGTTTTCCTAGTGGACCGCATGAGGTTTTTATACATCAACATCATTTTTGCCAAGAATTTTACAAATTCAGTCAGGGACCATCATTTTTTGTAAATAATTTTTCTTGTCTTGGGAACAAACCACGTTTTTTAAAATGATGTTCTTTCAAATCTAATTGTTGATAAGGAATCATCGAGATGTAAAAGCATTTTGATTCAAAATTAAATTTTCTTGGTTGATAACCCAAAACATATCATTCAATGATAGGATTCACTTTGGATGTTTTTATTGGTATATGAGACAAGTGTTTAATGATAGATTTTAATAATTTTTCTATTTTATTTGTCTAATCATGGATAGAATAAAACGTTGATATGCTTCCATTAAAACATCTCAGGATTTCAAAGCAACAATAAGATATATGAAAGAATACTTTATTGAAAATGCAATAAAGTTTCCAAAACAAGAAAAACACATTATAGAAAAATGTCATCTCGAAGACCTTATTCATAAAATTCAAATGACAAAACGATGTTGCAACATCAGCCTTATCTTCACATCAAGTATCCCAGCTCAAACATCTGAGGCTTTTAAATTTGACTCAATTACACCTTAGGATTGGTGTTAGACGTAATACAATCCCATAAAGGAGCTTGTTCTTAAAGGTATGATAATTTCCAATATTTTGTCCAATTGTGCTTCTTCCTCGGTGATAAAGATGGTTTGGAATGAGAAAAATCTATGAAGTAAACCCTTTTCTAATCACAACACATCTACGCTTCCAGTATTGATGTTGAAAAATGTAATGATAGGGAAATATTCTCCCATTATCATAGTGTTAGCATCACAGAAAGCAAAGGGGCTTATGTGAGATTATGTTCTTATTAAAACTTTTATATAAATTGAATGCATCTTGTTCCATTATATATATATATATATAATTAATTTTGCATGACCCATGAATCCATGAATCCATTTTTCTCATCAATGCATGTCATGAGTAAATAACAAGTCCAACATCTTTGCTATCAATGCCTTTAGGAACTGGTGGAGGAAGCGGGGGAACAAGCTATAACTCTCCATCTTCACATCAAATGCAAGCATATTTCTTTTCTAGGTAAGACAATAAAGTGAACCAATCACAGATAGTTATGTCATATGATGAAGTGACTTCTCTTGTGGTAACTTCATCTAACAACTTCTATCGTCAAGTATTTAAGTCAAACAACTCAGCTCTAATGCAATGATGTAGATAGAATTCTTTATCATGTGAGCGAAACTTTGGTTTCGAGAATATTACAATCTTGTATTGCAATGGCTTTGATCTTTTCATCATCATGCCAAATTCTATAGTATCATATCATATCTTTGGATTAAGGATCGTCCACCCTTGTCTATTAGTAGGGTTGTACACATAATATCATGATTCATTGTAAGCGTGGCAAAGTAAAACACTTTGATTTGTTGATGCCGTAATCTCCACATAGTTAGGTAAGAAATCAATGGACATCTCGAGATGGGGCTTTGAGGTGTCAATTGATACAAATGAAGCATGATACTCATTTAGGATTATGATTTGTATAAAGAAACCAGAGATAATGTTGGTTCTTTAACCGTGTAGCTTCATGAAAGTGGACTTACAGGTGAGCTTATTCCATTCTTTGGAAAGAATCCTATATATCTTCCCACAGTCTCCATTGAAGCACATGTTAAGATTTCATAGATAATGTCCGGGCATAAGTTACGAGCTAAGTCCATGATAAAGTAGAGGTTTTTTTCTTGAGGAAAATCACAACAATGCTTCTAGATTAAAGATTCACAACCTTAAATGAATTTCAGACTTTTGAGAGCTCTTGAATCTTTAGGGAAAATCAGATTGGGGAGGGGGGGACTATATTCCTCTTTCAAGTTAATATAGTATGCGAATAGATGTATGATTGATTGTGTATGTAATTTGCAAAAAAAAAAAATTGATGAGGGACTTTTTCTTGGAAAGTTCTCACTGAGGACTCCAAACCCACAAGAACTTTAACTGATTGGGAGAAAAATTTATGGCCTCATTGTATTGGCCTTTATCAATCTAGTCCATATATCCTCAATATTAATGTATCCTCTATCTCACACTTTCCACAATGGAGATCTAATAAAATCTCAGAATAAAGATGTATGACATGGCATATTATTATCCATATCCTATGAAGGGTCCATCTCAAACGATAAGATTAAGCTCATCAAGGTTTTAGGCTCAACTTGTCTAAATCTAAAAAAAAATCAGGCTCCTAGATTGTTCGAGTTACTAGTGGGGTAACTCAACCTCTTAACCTTATGTACTATAAGCATGGAAAAAATTTCATGATACCCATTACATAGGGTGAGTTCCAATCTAAATGGGAGTCCAAATGATTATTAGTGTATATAAGTCACGCTCGCCGCATCAAATCTCCCTATCTAATCTTAAAAGGGATGAGTTCGGTCTAGAGTTTTTATTGGCTTTTCATGAAATGTGTGAATAATAACTTGCATATGAACGCAATATTTAAATAACATGAATAAAATAAACAATGATAGAAATAAATAGTAATAAATAAAAATATTTACAGAGAAATAATCAAGAAAATAACATAGAAATCAAAATTCTTTCTTATACACCTATGGATGGATGGCGGATTTTTGAAATTATCAAATTATAATGTAAAATTTTTCCTTGTGGTGAGTTTTGTCATCGGAAAATTATGCGGTGAGATTTCATGTTGAGTTTTAATCTTTTGTTTTTTGTATCCCGTGCGTGAGCCTTAATCTTTCTAAATTTTTTTTCCAGTAATAATGGATATGTTGTTTTTGCATTCTATTCTCACCTAGATCGATTGATTGCTTGCCCATTATGGTTGCAATATAATTAATGATGGTGTTTAATATATTTCTTTGTGTCGTCGTGTTTCTTAAGGGGATTCTTGGTCTGCCATGTCTCGTGTCTCATTTAATACTTAACGGTACCCAAAATTCAAAATCATTAAATTAACTTAATTTCTTAGTGGATTGATGAATTTATTTTTTTATTCTTTAATTGTTATAATTGCTTGGTATATGATCACATCTCTTTCACACAAACTATTAATTGTATAATAAAATACACTTAATTTTTTTTATAAATTATTAAAAATTCATAACAATTGTCTCTCATTAAATGTTCCATGCCTTAAAAAAATTATTATAAATATTTTTGTGTGCATGGTATGTATGTTTAATTATTTAAGTTATAGATGTAAACCTCACAAGGTGGGATAGAACCAACACAAATACATATATCATAACTTAATAATTCATTCATAATTATATATAAATAATTATAAAATCATGAATTTTTTTTTATCCATATCACTATAACTATTTTCACATGAGTATGAAAAAAGTTGAACTACCTTTTTCATCTTTATTCATAAAACTTTAACACCTCTCTATGTAACTTTATTCTCAACTCTAATGGTAAAACATTGGTTATTATTGAAATAGATGAAAAGGAATATCTTAAAAAAAGAGATCGCAAAAGTAAACAAAAAAAATCCATCGTCATATAATTAATAGTGGGACCAAGTTTATTTTTCTAATTCAAATGAAATTATAATATTATAAAATTTTTGAAGATTAATATACAAACTACAGTGATCCATAAAAGATCATGCATGCTTTTTAACATCAATATTTAGCTCTACATCATTATGGTTATTAAACCAATCCAATGTATGTTTGTTATGTCCCGCACGTGAAGGCTACGCACCTTCTTCCCCACACTTTTTTGTTTTGACAAATTCTTGGCAATACTTTATTTTGTTTAGAAACTCAATACTAAGATTTTTTTCGTTAGCAACTTCAATTGCAATACTATCATTTTTACCATTAGAAGATTATAATATTATACATTTCTTGTAAAAAGAAGAAGAAGAATAAAACACATAAAAATATGTATGATCAGGATATATAGACAATAGTTATTAAATCCGGCTCGGGGTTTGACCCGGTCAAGAAGCTGGGTCCCGGGTTTTATGGGTCAACCCGGATCAATCTGGAAAAATTAAAAAAATTAAAGTTTTAATATTTTACATGAAAAAATTAAGAAAAAATCCATGTAAATATAGGCTATACATATTGTAAATAATAAAGTTTAAAAGAATATTTTAAAAAGTTTTTTTTATCCCCCATTAAAAAGATATTATGTTAAGCTTTTAAGTTGAAGTATTTAAATCAAAAAAAAATTTTTATCTCACATTAAAAAAACATAATTTTTTCCTTGGAAACATAGAGTATATATACTAATGAGTTTCAAATCCCACATTGAAAAAACATAATTTTTTTCTTGTGAACATAAAGTATATATACTAATGAGTTTCAAATCCCACATTGAAAAAATATAGCTTATTTCTTGTGAACATATAGTATATATATTAATGGGTTTCAAATCCCATATTAAAAAGATATTATGTTATCCTTTTAAGTTAAAGTATTTAAATCAAAAGGTTTTTTTATCTCACATTGAAAAAACACAGTTTTTTCCTTGGGAACATAGAATATATATACTGATGGGTTTCAAATCTCACATTTGAAAAAAAAAAGGTCTCGCTCGGGTCACGAGTTGACTCGCCGGTCCGACCGGGTTTGGTCGGGTTGTTACACTGGCTGGTCTTTTGACATACCCGGATAGGTCCAGCCCTTGAGTCGACCCACTAGGTCGGTCCGAATTTAATAACTATGATATAGACCCTTGAGTCTGCGTTGAGGTTACGTGGGTCAAGTATTGGATTTGACATTTTTTATTCCTCTTTTGAAACCCTTGTTTCTTTGGAAGTTAGACAGCAAAGAAAATCTTGTTTCTTCTCTTTCCTTTTTCTTTTGTAGGTCCTTTTAATGCACGACGAGACAACTATGAGAAACACAAAATCACAAACACGCATCTCCACTCTTTGCTTATAAAGTACCCTACACGAGCCTCCAAGTTTTTTAATCTACAATTATTATTTTTGGTATAAAATTACTTTTTGGTTCAGGTGTGTTTTGATTTTAGATTGGAGGAAGGTATCATTTTTTATATTGTTATTTTGTAACATGCTTTCATTATTGTGCTGTATTTTTTAAATACGTAAAGTAGTATGAGTTGTATTAGATATGATAAGTCTCTTACCATTACTAACATGAAATTAATCATTACCAAGATAGGGTTCCACATTTATTTTACTTGCAATGTCTGGAATAATATACTGATTTGCACTTGTGTTAAGAAACCAAGTGACAGAGTTTGTTGTCGAAACGTCATTGAAAAAGTAGTTGGCCGAGGCTTGATTTCCATTGGTTACTAGCTGTGAACATTGCTACACTAAGTGACCAAAAATGTTACATAACTGACATCAGACCTGTCGTGTATGAGACCACTGATTGGGTGAAGATGTTCAGTTTGACTATTATTGCCAATTGCCCCCATAGCCACGGTTCTGCTGTCGAAAACCACCATTGTTGCCACAGTAATTCTGACCACTAGACTGGTTGAAGGAGGTGCGAGTATTCCTTCATTCACCACGTCTTCTTCTGCCCCGATTATGAGAGGAATCATTGTTATTAAAAACATAAAAACCACGTTGAGCAATAAAAGCAGAGGGAGGCTGCGTAGGGGTAGGCAACAATTGTGCAATAGTAGGAATGGATTGAAGAGAGCTCATGTGTAAGAACTCATGGGTAAACAAGTGATTATGCAACTCAGAGTAGGGAAAAGGCTTAGTCTTGGTTGACAGACTTGTAATCAAATCACAGAATTCACTGCGAAGGCTCCAAAAAACATGTAAATTGAAATCAATAAGGGAGATAAGTATTCATGTTGCTGCTAATTTATCAAATAATCCCTTAGCTTTCTACACATAAATGGTGATAATATCATCACCTTGAAAAAGATCTTGAAGAGAGTCATGTAATTGCATAATCTAAGAGTTGGATGGTGAAGCAAGAGGTGTTCTAGTGTGCTCCAAACACTAATAGAAGTCAGACAATCAACCACAAGATGGAGAACATCCATGGAAAGAGAGGAGAGGAGAGCACCGAGGATGAGTTGATTTTGTTGTTTCCAAGTCAGAAAAGCTTGATTAATGCCAAAACCGAAGATGACAGAGGTGGCAGAAGCATCACTCGATAGGACCTGGGGAGAAGGACATGGAAACGAGCCATCAAAAAACGAGAAAATACCTTGAACAATCAGATATGGTTTCATCTGCATATGTCAATATAGATAGTTTGTGTTGGTAAGCTTGAAATTAATTAGTTGTTGTGTGTTGAAAAGGTAAATAATGGTTGTCAAGGAACTAACAACTGTTGTTGTAGCAGATGCAGACATGGTTGCAGCAACTATAGAAGAGAGCACAGGTGACGATGCTACTAGGGAAGATGAAGCAGGAGAATAAGAGCTGACATTGATGCCGATAACAACAGTAATAGAGGGATTCATAAATGAAGGAAATCTGGCAGAATTAGCAATAGAGGAATAAGAGACAAGTCAGAGTAGGTTCGACAATAGAGGAACCAACAACCGTAGACAAAGAAGAAATAAATTAGTTAAGATAGACAAGCTCTAATACCAAATTGAAAAGATAATAAAGTACTGTTTTGTGTAAATTCAAAGGCCTATGTGCTATGACAGCCATCCTCATTTTCTCTATATATATAACTAGGGCAATAAATATATGATATTGTGGAATATATACCACACAAGATAAATCTATACATGAAAAATACAATATTTTTATAATAGAACACATTTCATAATATGCATTATGAGTTGAAACTAGAATTAGTAAAAACAATATGTGGTAATTAACTATTATGCTTTAAAAAAAAATTGTGAATTCCATGATCAATTGTTTTTAATAGTTGAGAATTCTACTATGATTCAAATATTTTTAAAATTTATAAACACTTTCACCATTTTCATTATATATATATATATTGAAAAAAATTTATGGTGACAATTACTTTTAATCTTCTTATAATACAAGTAATCTGGATACCAAAAAATCATCTACTAACAATCTTTTGAATTCAATTTATGATAATTGTTTTAGTAAATTTTTAATTTATTTTTTATGGCATAATTAATCAAACAGTGATAATAAATATTTTTTTAATTTATTTCTTACAGTACAATTAAATATTAAAAAATAATTCATTTTCAATACTTTCTTTTTTGGGAATTTGTTTTCTGAAAGAAACAAATCTAGACTTACCCAATATTAAAAGTAAGGGATCGAACTGGTTCAACTATTAAAGAAATTAACCATAGCCAATCAAGCTATTTTGCTTTTTTTTTTTAATTGAACCATTTAAGATAGAAAGAAGAAGGAGAAGAAGTTGATAGTTGGACAGATGAATTGTTCATTTTTTTTATTTAGCAATAAATTATGTACATTTGTTTTATAATAGAGGAAATCAAGTAAAATATTGTTAATAATAATTCTCTATTTTAATATGCATTAAAAACTCATGTGTATGAAAATATAAACTGGTTAATTTAGATATGTTATATATGATGGTTTTTATATGTTTGGTGAATAAAAGAAGTATTTATAGATATAGGTCCATATCAAAACCTGGGTGGACTGATGGGCATTGCTTTATTTGATATTCTGTCGAGATTAAAATAATATAATATTACTCTAATATTTACTATTCCTCGAGAAATTCTTCAGAATCTATTAACTAGCAAGTATATAGGACCAGATATAATTGGTCGCTGAAATTAAAACTATTAATTTTATGTAGTGTACTCTCTAAGCATTTCATGCAATTAAGTATTGAAGGCTCGTGAACTATGCTAGATTTAAACGATGCTCTTCTCATGAAATGACCGCTAGCTACTGTGGGCTAGTTGATAGATTTAACTTTTTTATGGCTTTGTTTTTTTTTATGATTTTTTTCTTGAAACTCAAAAATATTATTAAATATATTTACTCTTTTAATATGATGCATAAATACTATTATAAATTTGTATTTAAATTTAATATATATTTTTAATTATTATGTATTTGATAGAAAAATACTGATAGTAATACTAATAATAAATTGTTAATGAAAATTCAATTCAATTATATATATATATATATATATATATATATATAACATGATTTCATCACATTTAAGATATTTTAAAATTTCAATACACATAAAATATAAACATATTATTTTGATATAAATTTTTAAAATTACTTTAATAATTATAAAATATTTATTTTTTAACAAAAACAATAATTCCAATTAAAAACTTCGTATTCATTCAGATCAATAAGAAATACATTAATAAAATAATTTATCTTAATTAAATTTAATGTATATATTCAAATTCAATAACAATATCAATAAGGAAAAATTTCCTAATACTTGGCTAAAGAATTTGCTATATGTTAAAGTTTAAGTGACATATTGGAAGAAACTTATTTTCAACATCGAAACAACTTTATCTATGTAACATTAATTAATTTTTTGGGAAAACAAATATTACTATAAATTAAGTACATTTGGTCTACATGTTCCATTAAAAAAGGGGAAGCATTTTAAGACTACGGAAGCTAGCAATGATTATTTAAGAGTATAAATAATTGTTTCTATATCATTATTAAATTGCGGCACCTCATATAATAAGCTCACATGGCATGTATAGAATTAATAAGTCAGTTTTATTAAGTTTTTATTTAATTTTTCTGGTATTTTAAAATATATGGATCTAACTTATATATCAGATCTAAAATGTTTAAATTTGATATTCAATCAAATTTAAGGTACTTGGATTTGGTAATATACCGAACTCAAAATAACATGGATCTAGCACACATGCTAAATCCATGAGAAAAATCATGTTGAAAGAGTGAAATTTTATATTCTTGATATATTTATATATGTGGATAGTTTGCTCATTTTGCCATATTTTGAATTTTTTTGTTAATCCAAGATATAATGGTAATTTTTTAAACTATAAAGTGTGATCACACAATGAACCAAATTATAGGATGATAAAGGTGATTCTTTTTTAACTATTATTTGTTTAACAGAATTTTATTTAAGATTGCTAAATGTATAAAAAAATAGAACAATTCCCAATTCCTAATATTGTGTTGGAAGAATTGATCATGATATTTAGTTAAAATTCATTTTTAGATCAAATTAAAATTAGAATCTATTTCTATTTGAATTTCAGATTTTGTTGGAAAATGCTCTTCAATATATAACTTCTACAACATAGAATATTTACATGTCTAAAACTAATGATCAATGACTTAAAACCTAATATCAAAGAACCCTTAATTGATAAAATTCTTAAACCTTAAAGTCAAATATCATATTGAAAGATTATAAATATTTTTAGTAGCTCCTGCAATGAAGTCTTGGAAAGTAAAAATTAGGCCCATAAAGAACCAAAGCTTTTTTTTTTTTTTAGAGGAGAGAGGGCACACATTATATGAGCTTTATGTAAAAATACATGCTCAGAACTGGTTCAAGTTTAGGTTTTAGCTAATTATAAAAATAATTTTTTAATACATAAATTTATTTATTAACAATCTATAATTATCTACCTATTTAATGAATCTTCTAGGATTAATATTGTCTATTAAGCTTTTTTTATGGAAAATTTTTATTTTTCAAATTTAACATTGTCTTTAATTTTTTTCTTAAATATTATCTGGTCAATTTCATTCAATCTATCTATATTTAATGAACATGTCAAATATTATTTTTTGGTAGTTTTTATTTTTTATTTAAATCTAAATAGGAAAATATTCAAATTTTAGAATTAATTATAATTAATTTGAGTTAATTTTCCCCTAGTTTATAAATAAGGGTGAAGTGCTTTGTTTTATGATAAAAATCTCTATGTTCTATTTACCTTTTGCCTTATTTGCTCTATTGATCTCTAGCTTTAGATTATATTATTGTAAAAAGAGAAGATTGAGAAAGTTTATAGTTCAAAGAGCTAGATTGAAAGCACATTATTTCAAGGTGTTGTTATGTGAATCCTACGAGGCTACTTACACTAAGATCATCTACCACCAATTGACAAGCAATTTAGTCTTAAGGAAATATTATTCAATCCTTGACAATAATTTTCTTTCTTACCTTGTTTTGTTAAGAAATTCTAAAAGTAAATACATTATATATATTGTTTTATATTTTGTAATTTTTTTTATCTAATATATTTATATGTTACTCTCTTGATTATATGTTTATAATTCAACAAAAATATTGGTTATGCTAATCAATCCTAAGAATCTTAAGGCAAAATATTTTTCCTATTTATTTAGTTTAATTATATATTTACATGTGTAGACCTTTGTTAATTGAATAATTTAATATAACATTTACTTTTATGTTTTATTTTATAAAATAATCAAATTATTGTTTTTAGGTTATTGCGATAGAAAATTATAAACTCTACTCAAAAGAATGATGTTTTGGTAAGCTTTGCTTTAATAAGGAGGATCACACCATCACTTTCTTATAAATACTTAACAAAGTACCACATAAGAAGTTGAAAAAAGATAACCATATAAGTTATGGAAAGGCAAAACAAATTCACACCCAACATTACGGTGACCTATTCTCTTTCCTAGAAGTGAAAGGATTTTTGTGTTTAGAGGGGAAAAGGTCTGGAATTTATAAAAAGAAGTTGCCACCTAATATTATGGTCACTACAAATCCTAACTAATCTTTAAAGTTCTAAAGTATGGGATTAGTTATGCTATAGAGAAGATATTATCATCCTAAAACGTCCTACCTAAAGTAAGTTGTATTATTGTTTGTCTTATATTCCTTATGGTATGTCTAAGCTATCATTGGTTTACCTTCATGGATGACAGTGGGTTTATTACAATAATTTAAACCCTAGGTAGATGTTTGAGCTCAAGCATATCCATTCTAAAGTGCAAGTCATCTTTTCCACTCCCAATTACTACCATTTATTTGGATAATAATTGGTGAATTGACATATCTACAATCAATTACTCTTAATCAAAATTTGTGACTATTAATAGATTATCAAGCCATGTCAATGAATAATTAAATGAGTCTATATTAGGTTTATTTAACCCATACCAAATCCTAAGAGGAGTTGTTGTTGAACACTTTGTTTATGTAATGGTGGTATATGGATAATGACTTATTAAAGTTCATTTATCTTATAGTATCAAGGTTCACTTGTAATTTATTAAATGAGATTTTAATGCTCGATTTGTAAATATACAAGTAATGATCATTATGAGTAAATCTACTTAAGGTAGGATATAATTGCATGAATTTTGAGATTTACAAAGGAAATTAATACCCCTTATTAACACTTAGATGTCATCGATGAATATTAGACCTAAAGGTTTAAGATTTTGAAAGGATTATATATTTTGAAACTTGAAAACAAAAGGAACTTAGGTGTTACACCTCATTAACATTCAAAGTAATAGCTTGTTATAAGTTTATTTATCTCATTATTTACCTCAAACACTATGAGTAAATAATAAAATATTTATTTTCAAAGTGTTTTTAAAAAAGAAAAGGTTTTGAAATAGGTTATGGAATGTCAGCCTATGAATGCCTTTTTAATATGGGATGAAACCCTTAATGAATTTTGTAACGAAGATACAAAACTCATCGGATATGAATATGCATGCATGAATGTGAAAACATTTTCCTATGTTATTTGAGTCGAATAGAAATGTGAATATGCTTCTCATATATAAAGAAAATGATATTATAACATTTTATATGATAATGACATGACCAAAAACACATAAAATAGAAGATATAACTTAAAGGATTCGACCGAAATGTAAACACAAATACCAACCCATTGGTAAAAATCATTCCATCAAAAACCTCATTAATACACAAGAAATCAAAAACCTCATTAATACACAAGAAAATCAACCATAAACCAAAATAATCATTTAAAAGATGTTTGGAGCTCGAAATAGACTTTCTTAGGTGGTTGAGGTGGATGGAAAAGGCTAAAATAGTGGCAGCATGTGCAAATCACGTGCTAAAGAGGGTTGTTATGGTTAGTGCATCATTTCATGCACCACTATAATTTGATCGGCACTTGGATAACTCTGCTAAATATCCCACCTTGTGTTCACATAAGGGTCATTAGGCTATGAGGCTTATATGGTCGTTTAGTACTCATCGAAGGGAAAAAATTGGCAATATTGATGTCTTTTTAAAGGTGAGAAATTTTAGTGATCATTTTTCTCTCACCCTAATCTACCATAATGTAGGGGTTGTTGGCTTTAATTGACAGAAATGTTTATAAAGAACTCTAAAACAAAGAGAAAGGTAGTAGTCATGTCAAAAATATAGGTTGAATAATGATCTCTTTTATTTTTTTCTTTTCAATTTATTCTCTCTCTACCTTAGAGGGCTTGGGTTTCTTTTCTTTTTTGTTTTGCCTCCTCCGTCTCACATTTTTTTTTTGTATGGCCCCTAAACAAGTCAATTTCACGTTGGTCTTTTTTTTTTTCACTTTAGCCCTTTGTCCATTTTTCTCCCTACTTTGATTTTTTTTTCATTTCTTTTTGTATTTTGACTTTTCTTAAAATAATGATAATATTAATTCAATAAGAGAAATAATCAAGAATTACAAAATGAATGTGTTAATGGTAGAAATGCTTTGAAAGCCTATTTTGGGCTTTTTTTTTTCAATTTTTTAAAAGACATTGAAAATTATGAAATGGGGGCAAATGCATTAGAAATATTTTTTTATTTTTTTATTTTTTCAAAAAGACACCAATAAGATAAAAATAGTTGGAAATTACAATATAAGTGTGTGAATGTCTAAAATACATTAAAGATATATTTCTTTGATTTGTTTTGTTTTGTTTTGGAAAATATTTTGAAAAAGGGGTCAATATTTGGATTAAGAAACTTTTACAAATACTTCGAAGTTTGGAGGCGTCTTTCAAAAGTGGAAATACTTGAAATAGTAGATTGTATATTTGTTGGATATGCATACAATAGTAATGCATATTAGTTTCTTATACATAAAGTATTAATGATATCATCCAAAAGACGGAGTCAAGAAATGCAATATTTTTTACAAGATATTTTTCTTTATAAAGAGTCATAAGAAATTCACTCACTTAAAATGACAATGTCTTGCCCTAATGTTTCATATTAAAATGAAGTATTTAATAGCAAAATTGAATCCATCATTCAAACCTATACATAGAAAGTAGTGGATCTTCCACATGGAATCAAATTGTTAGGTTATGAATGGATCTTCAATAGGTTTATAGAACCATTGAGAAATACAAAGCAAGACTTTTTGTTAAAACTTTCAAATAACAATAAGGTTTGGACTATTTTGATACATATTCAAATGTGTCAAGAATAAATGTGGACATTAATAGTAACCGTGACTATTAAGAAGCTAGAAATACATCTTATGGATGTAAAAATAACTTTTTAAAACAGTAACCTTGATGGAGAGATTTACTTGGAACAACCTGATAAGTTTGTAAGCTTGTTTAGTCATTATATGGTTGAAACAAACTCTTAAATAATGACATGAAAAGTTCGACAGGATATGTTGCCAAATGAGTTTAAATTAAAGAGGTAGACAAATGTATTTATATAATAAGCAAAAATAAAGGCTATATCATTGTTTGTCTCTATGTATTTGAATAAACATTTATAAGACATTTGATGGTTTGGTATTGTCCAAGTCTCATTATATTTAGAAAATTCTCAATAAAGTTTTTAAAAGTGCCAATAACATTGTAAAAATACTAAAAGATATAAGTGTATAACTATCCAAAGATAAAGGTGAAGGAATACTCCAATTAGAATATTCTTAAATTATAAAAAGCTTAATTTATATTATAAAATGCACACGACCAAACATCATATACTTAGTTAGCAAACTAAATAAATTTACCGATAATCTAAGTTTGGATCATAGGAAAGTGATAAATAAGCTACTCGAATACTTAAGATATAAGTAGAACTATAGGTTGCTATATTAGATACCCGGTAGTACTTTAGGGATATAATGATGTGAATTGAATATATAGCACTAAAGACTTAAAATCCATAAGTAGATATATATTTTAACATTTTGTGAAGCAAAAATGTCTTAGAAGTCCTCCAAAAAAATGTATATTACAAGATTTATGGTGGAATCAAAATTCATTATTTTAAATAAAGTGAAAGAGGAAGCAAAATTACTCTTAAATTTATTAGAAAATATTTCATATTGTCCAAAGCTAATGGCGGTATTTTATGTCTATTATGACAATCAATTAATAATTGAAAGGGTATAAAATGACAAATGTAATAGTAAGTATAAACACATACATCAAAGATACAATATCATCAAACACTTGCTCTCGAACTAAATTATTTTCATTTACTATATTAGATCAAAGAAAAATATTATGGATCCACTTATTAGATTTTTAATGAGAAAGATTATGTATAGTTCATCTAGAAGAATGGGACTTAAAACCTTTAAAGATAAAAAAGAGACAAGATGACAACCTTACATAGTTGATTAGAGATCTTAAGATATAAGTTAAAAGAAGAAAAAAGAAGTTTTGTGGCACTCTCAATAACATTAGAAAATAATGACTTCTTGCTTATTTTAATGATGGAGAAGTGCTAGCTACAGCATGACTAAATAAGTTGTGCGTTTAATTATTTTTATATCTTGGTTTACCTAATAGAGTATAACAAAATACTTTTAATAAAACATCATTTATATTAGTGAAAAATATGATCATTTATTTAAGAATTTTGAAAGGTTAAAGCAATCATGAAATGGAGTTATTTAGGGTAAAAGAGAACACAAATATAAGAACTAAAGAAAACTTCAAGAAAAGAACTATATGGATACTATTTTCTTGATTTAAATAAAAAAATTGAATAGTTTAAAATATCATATTTTCTAATTAGCCAAGTAAATCTGATATTATTTCATTAGAAAATATTCAAAGCTAAAAGTTACATATCTTAATATAGTGATTTATCAATTCACTTTCTTTCAACGGATCATTGCATCTTCATATATTGGTCGAATAATTTTCATTCATATATCAAATTATTGAAAAAATTGGTTATAACATGGTTAATGGATATTTTTTAGGCCAAATTAAAAATAAGGTTCACTCATATTTGAAGTTAAGACTTTATTAAAAATATATCTAACATAAGTTTTATACATCAAATATATATTAACATTTTAAAAATTAATTATGGGTGAATGAAAAATTAATTTTAAAAAACTTTTGATTGGCAAAATTCTCAAGACTAAAAGCCATATCCCACATTGTAGGGTTATAAACATTTTTAGTAGCTTATACATTGTTGTCTTAAAAAGTAAAAACTAGACGGGTACTAAAATCTTTGTAGGGGAAAGGCTTAGGCAATGTGGGATTTGTATAAAAAGGCTCGGCTTGGAATTGGGTTAATTGTGTAATAATTCTTGGGTTTGAAAATTATTTTTTACTTGTCTATGATTACTTACCTATCCAAATTTATTAAACCTATCAAGATTATTGTTGTTTTTTTTTTTCAAATGTTGTTGGATTAGTTTTATTTAATATGCCACGAATTTTTGGATAGTTTTTTTTTTTATTTTCAAATTTAAATAGAAAAATATGAAAGTATAACAAATTGATTCTAATTAATTTAAATTATTTATGCATATATCATGACCTCTTTTATAAATAGCAGTGGGGACTTCATCATTTTGACATGGAAATCTTTTTATTCTCTTTGTCTATTGCCTTCTTTTATTCTTTTGCTCTCGAGCTTTATGTCCTGAGAGAATAATTGATAAAGATTCTTAATTAGTTCATAAGGCTTGATTAAAAGTTTATTATTTTAAAGTAGTATTGTTGGAATCTATAGGAATAGATGATACAATCCTTGATAACCAATTTTCTTTCTTGTTTTGACCTGAAATTCTGTAAGTATTTGTTTTTTATACATTGTTCTATATTTTATTTATTTATTTCTTGTTTGGTATATTTATATGTTAATTATATGTTTATAATTATGAAAAAAATCTCTACTATACTAAACAATATTTCTAACAGGTTAATTTATCATATCCAATGTAAACTAGCTCTTAAGAATACGAGCTTAAGAAGAAGGAAAAAAGCCTAAACCTTTTAAAAAAATTGAAAGAAATATTAAAACCAGCTTAATTACTTCACCAAAACATTATACATATTCCTGATTGAAAAAAATAGACATGCCCATTAAATTAAAATCTTAATTATTAATCAAATAGTTTATTAATTCTTTGTGAATCTTGAGATTGGATAATTGAGCACCCATTGGCGTCCTTAATTTATTAGATTAAGTTTAATTGAGGTGTGAAGTTAATTATATAAATCAAGATATCAAGGTCTTCATGCTACTTGATTGGACTTTCTCTATTAAATATATACGAAATTACAGGATAGAACACATTTATCAAGTCAATTAATTATCTAACCAATTAGAGTCTCGTATATTAGCATATGAAAGTAATTTGAGACTGGATGTTGACAATTTATAGGCTTGGTTTTGTAGATGATGCTGGGCTCGAGTTCATCATTCATCGGAAGCAGGAAAAAAAAAAAGCATTCCTGATATTTAATTATCAATAAGCTACTAATATTAGTTATTATGCCGTGGTTTTTCTTTTGAAAACATATTACTATGCCTTTTCATTAAAAATAAATAAATTCTACTATAGTATCTCTTAAATGAACCATAATCTATTTGGAAATCATACTTCTCGAAACTAGAATTAAATTTATCTCTTGCACACACACTCAAAGTTTATGCATATATGTTGTGGTTACCGGAAAAAAAATAGAGGTTAATCTGTTGTGCAAAGGGTAATATAAAAATAGATTCAAATAATAGAGGTTACCGGAAAAAAAACGTGTATGCATTCTAATAAATGGCTAATGAAAAACAGCTTAATCTGTTGAGCAAAGGGTAATATAAAAAAATTAGCAATTTATACCGACTCAAACATGATATATGTTTTCTGAAAATAAAAAAATAATTGATATATGTGGTCGCTCTTGGGGGCATTGAGCCAGTCAAAGAAGTTGGCCGCTGAAAGGAGAAGTAAGAGGGCCGTCCAGGTCAGGCAAGAGTGGGACCCACGCGCCGCAGCAAGGTCTCCCACTTGCCCACTCCCTCTTATTTTTGTGCATATTTTTCTTTTAAAAACAAAGTTATTTGTCTGTTTCTCAACTTACCCACGCCCGGTCAACTTTGTGAGTTAACCATAGTTAATTAGCTTAGCTAGCTTCACGATCAAAGTCCAAACCCCCATGACCAACATGGCAACATCTGTCAGCTAACCCCACCCACACACTCTCCTCCATCTAGGGTTCGTTTGCTCAATGTTTATATCATATACAACATAAATTATATTTCATTCAAACATTCTTCGTATGTCGCGTGAAACACACGATCCAATCATAGTGCTTTCTCTCGGAGCATACGCATACCATCTAACTTTTGGTGTATTTTTCTTTTCCCATCTACTTTTATATTATTCTTAACCACAAGAGTTCATTCTCTAGTAGAACTTAGGATTTCAGAAATCATAAGATTGCAGATTCAACATTGCGTATTTATTCAGCATGTAATTAAAATATGCCATGGACAACGAGGATAAGGATCGATTAAGTCATACACATAAAAAAAAAAAACAGTTGAAGTTCAAATTGATTCCATAATTATAATTTAAAAAAAAAACTCTATGTCGTACAAATAAGATCTCAAAATTTTAAAGGGATCCATAGACTAGCGATTTCTACTAAAGAGCTTGAAGTTTAAACTTTGTAAGGAATGAAGTATATTAAATTTGATAACTGAAATTAGATTTCATTTTAAAAACTTAGGTTTTGTGATGGATGACTCATTATTATTATTTTATATTATTTTATTTTCTTGTATTTCTTTTATATGAGATAGTTTCTATAAAATAGATTTAAAAGAAAGTTAGAATAGAGAGAGTTTCGATAATTAATGGCTTAATCAAGGGCATCAAAACAATATTCTATATATACAACGGGAGTAGGATTTTACTAGCAATTGGAAGAGCAAGGATGCAATTAAAATTTGCCAATCCAAAATTAAAAACCTTAAACGACGCCTCGTTCAGATTTAATAAAGAGAAGGTGAGTGATACGTCGTTTGGCCGACTGGCCTCTATTTTGATAGTTTTGGTTGACCGAGTTGGCAACTTCAAACGAATGAATGTGGAGTTATAAACCTTTAAATTTAGTAAGGTTAAATCAAAATGAAAAGTGTGTGGTCCCTCTACCAACTTCATGCAGTCTCAAACAACGATGATGTCAGAATTGCTCCAACGAGGTCTTGAAAGTGAGCAACTCAGTCAGCCCCGACAATGCAACTATCATGCAAAACCTGATTTGTTTTTCGTGTGTTTACACACAAAGGCTCATCAATGAGTTCTTATCAAGGATTTACAACATTTTTCTCAAGATCAAGAGGTCTGAAATGGATTTAAAGCCTTCCAAAACCTTAGCAAAATCTTATAAATACCCCCTCTCAAGATCAAAAGAAGGGGCTGAAAGAAAAAAGAGGAAGAGGGAAAAAATATTGACAAGGAAACTAAGTGTAGGTTTAAGAGACTAACACAAACTTTTCTTAAGTTTGTAGGAGACAAAACTTTCCAAATGAAAGAAAAGAGAGTGAAATGGCCATATGTTCATATTAAGCTATTAGAGTGGTTAATAAGTCTTTAAACTCTGATAATTGATACTTGAACAGTTAAAATATAAAATTTATGAGTAAATGACTTATCAAGTGTTATCAATTCATTCTTGTATGTTTTCTCATGATACAAATAAGCAAAAATTGATTATCCAAGGAATTGGTGCAGTTCCAATAGGCCCGAGTAAAGAGATATAATTTGGGTTATTGACATCAAAGCCAAGGCTAATTCTAGGGTTATCCAAATAAAGCAAAAACTTTGACTATCAATCACATGAGATAATATAACAGGAGATAAAGAAGTAATTCAAATGCTCGTTATTAGTTGATCTTGTTGAATCTAATATAGGTAATTCAAGTTTGGTATGGCAGTGGATTCGTTCTTTATGATAAGAAGAGTCAGCGAACATGATTTTAATCCATTAACAAATCTATACAAGCCTTACACAATGAGAAAAGACTTTGTTTGAGTCTAATAGATCAAGTCATTTTCATTCATTGGTTTTAGATAGATATAATGATAGGCATTCATGAAGTGGAAGCAATAGGAATGCCATTGTAGTTTTCTAGTCCATTGGGATGGAAAGAGTAAGCTATTGTTCTTGATTGCTAAAAGTGCAAGAAAGATTGTCTAAGAAAATCATAGATACTATTAAGCAATAGCTTTGATACAATATAAAATCAAGGAAAAGGAAAAGAAGAATGAGAATTTGATAGAAAATATTATATTGTTGTTGTGAGTTTTAATTATTGAATTCTACATTACAGTATGCGCGGGGACACTAACTCTAGTACAAACTATAGATATTTGATACAATTTAGAATCGAAAAAGCATATAACATGAAAATTATTTCTATATAGTTTGTTGTATGGTTATGTAATCTTGACCTTCTCATTAGTTTTGAACTCTAATAATCTAGACCAAAAAAATAAAGGATAATGATCAAATAATGCTATATTTAAAGTAAACAACCTTAAAGGAAAAAAAATGAGCTGACAATTCTTGACTTGATATAGCATGGACTCTCCTCATTCCTTTAACCTCCTCTCACTTATCTTGCATTTACTATATTTGTATTAAAATAGCATGCATTTCTTTTTAATATGATGCTAAAAAATTCAATTGAAGTTAAAAGAAAGAATCACCTTGATATATATTTGAAGGAAAAAAACGTATACACATTCTATTTTTAAAAGAGAAAAATGTGTATAAAAAGTCTTTTTCATAATAGCTTATAGAGTTTTTTTTTTCATATATTTATTGGTATATAAAATATATAGTTGAGAGACATGCATGTCAACCAAAAAAATTACTTTATGGATCTCATCCTTCCCACCCTTAGGAACGCTATTGCGTTTAACCCACCCTTTCAGAGGAGAGTGAAACTTCGATCCACCTTCCTGTATACATTTCTGAAAAATAAAAATAAACATAAAAAATTCGTCAACAAACCATTATTCTATGCATATATTTAAACTTTAGGTTGTGAGAGAAATGACTGCGTTTTTAGTCTTTGTCCCCTCTTTCCTCCATCCTTCTTCCCTCTCCTTTCTCTGCGTTCTCTGTCTCTCTCTCCTCCCCTCTCCCCTTGCTGTTTATTGTTTCCAAAAAATACATTTAACTTCTCTCTATATATTCATATCTTTATCTTCGAGTCCCGGTGCTCCCCTTTCCCTTTCCTTTTCTATTTTCTTTATAATTTCCGCTCTCCTATATCCTGTTTCAATATTAAACAAAACCCAAAACAGTTTTTAATCATCTAAAATATTTATTTTTCTAAAAAAATCATTTCCTGTTTTTTGTTTGCTTTTGATGTTGGCATGGCCGGTTTAGATTTAGGCACTACTTCTCGTTACGTACACCAGCTCCACCACAGACCTGACCTTCACCTCCAGCACCAGCCTGATCCTGAAGACCACGATTCCAATAGGGCTGGAGGCGGTCTTGGAGGCGGCAGTGGTGGTCACTTTTCTACTGACCACCACCACGACGATGGTTCGCACCAAGGTCTTGACCTTGTTGCTGCCGCGGCTAACTCCGGGCAAGGAGACTTAGTTGGCCGTAGGCCTCGAGGCCGTCCAGCTGGTTCTAAAAACAAACCGAAGCCTCCTGTTATCATTACTCGCGAGAGTGCCAACACACTGCGTGCCCACATTCTTGAAGTAGGAAATGGGTGCGATGTATTCGAGTGCGTGGCTAACTACGCGCGTAGACGGCAGCGCGGGATTTGCATACTGAGCGGAGCAGGGACAGTAACAAATGTTAGCATCAGGCAACCAGCTGCAGCAGGAGCTATTGTGACTCTCCATGGCAGATTTGAGATCTTATCTTTGTCTGGATCTTTCTTGCCACCTCCAGCTCCACCTGGCGCAACGAGCCTCACAATCTTCCTTGCTGGGGGACAAGGCCAGGTGGTGGGAGGAAGCGTGGTAGGAGAGCTTACCGCAGCAGGGCCGGTTATAGTGATTGCAGCATCCTTCACAAACGTGGCATATGAGAGGCTGCCTTTGGATGAGGATGACCAATTGCAGATGCAGAGTGGTGGTGGGGGTGGAGGTGGTGCCGGTGGTGGTGGTGTTGGGAATAGTCCTTTTAATGAATCGGGAACGCCTTCTGGGGGGCTGCCGTTCTTTAATTTGCCGCTTAATATGACCGCTAACGTACAGTTGCCAGTGGATGGATGGGGAGGGAACTCAGGCGGTAGGGTTCCCTTTTGAGAGAAATAATCAAATAGGCTGCTGGTGATTTCGTGATCTGTGATATGATGGAAGCCGAGTGAGGCAGTGTTGGATTGGAGCGGCTTGCTTTGGTTGGCATTAATGGGCTCGTTGAATCATTAAAGGTCAGAAAAATTCATGGATTATCAGTACTCAAGATCACGATCTTGTTACTTCTTCTTCTTCTTCTCCTTCTTGATCTTATGGTGATGTTTCTAGGGTATAACTTCTTTCTTTCTCAGTCATTTCTTCTCCTTTTCTTTTTCTTTTTTAGTTTCTGATGGTTCCTGAAAATAGCCTCCTTTTACATTATGAAACTATCTTCTTCTTTATGAGAAATGGTTTGAGGATGTATTGACTATCTTAATTGAAAACTCCAACTTACTTAACTTTGGTGATGCTGATATACATCAACTAGGGTTTCTTTCGATTTTTCTCTTTTTATTTCAATTTCCTCTTGGATCTCAACTAGGTTCGTTTTGTTGGTTATATGGTAACATATACAACGTGGTGTGTTTTTTTTTTTTTTAACCACTTTGAGGTAAATCTTGGATATTTGGTAACATGGGATTGTGTCTTTTGCATTGTTTTTAGGAGGGAATAAATATGTAAGTATTAAAAATAGAACCAGGGTTTTTAATTAAAACATGGATTCCTTTCATTGGATGTACGTCCTTTTGTGGTTAACTACCATGAGCTACATTAATTTTCTAGCTGACTTTCTTGAGCTAGTTTGTTCTCTTGGGAATAAGCTCTATATATAACTAATTTCCTGTAATAAATATAACTTTCCTGTCTTCAAAATCTTGTTGACATAAAGAAAGACATAACAAAAATCCTAGAGCTTGTTTATTAGCAAGTTTGTAGTACTAAAACTACTCCCCTTTGAGATATACATAAGTTTAGAGACAACAGCAGGGATTGGGGATTTATTAATTATTACTCATATTTTATATGTTCTGCTACCAACAAGGGTTTTGTTTTTCAAGATAAAGCAACTCAATATAGCCCTTCTCCTGCAACTAGATTTACCCTTATATGGCTCGGATTCCCTGCCTAAATACATCTTTTATCAAGCCCATACGGATCTATTGGATGTGTTGGATATACACATCCCTGCTGATGCAATTTATATATATATGTCTAGTTCATCTCTCTAAATTCACAAAGATATTCAGATTGCAACAATGATCTTATGGTGAACTGCTCAGATTCTAATGCTCCTTTTATAGACAGCTTTAGACATCCGAGGCACCGCAAGATTTTTGCTTCTAAAATTGAAGGTTCTCGATCCATTGTTTTGTATTCCTCACACTTGGTAAACAACATACGAAGAGCTAGCAATCGGTCAAAAAAAGCTTTGTCTCTGCCATTGTAATCAATTTCGATTTTTTGGTCATCTTATCCATGTCTGGTCTATAAGGAAGAACTTCAGTTTTCTTTCCCTTAAAACTAATACAGTTCGTCGAGATATAATTAATTACTTGTATTACAAAATATGTTGAATTATCCTGCAGCTCCTTACCCTCATGCTCCTTTTATATCTACATTGAATACCAGGCTACTTCACTTCCAAACTAGTTGCATGTCCCCCATAAATTTTCGTGATAATGTTTATAATTTCCGAATCTTTTGTTGGGGATTTATTTGTATTTTCTTTCATCTTGGGTTTTTTTTTTCTTTTAAGTGATGCAAAACATTTTTTAGGTATTCGTTACTTTAATCAGCCATTAAATTGGAAGGCTAAAAATGATAATTTCTTTTATATTAATGGCATGAAAGCTAGATGCATACAAAAAGAAAAGTAGAAACAGATTTGATATATAAAAAAAAATCCTAGAAATTAAAAAAATTCGGTTTACTTAGTTTGGATGTTATATAAAATTTTCCTAAATGACGGTATAATTTCCCCCGATGTATAACGGATCTGGCTATGAAATTTATATAGAAGGAAAAGACATCCAAACATACTTAATTATAAAAACTTTTTACTGAATGGCTCGTTAGATGCTAAGAATTATATTTATAAGCCCACATGCTTAACAAGAGAAATCTATATAGAATATTAAAATTATAAAAATCATATAACATTAACAATAAAAAAATATTTTTATTTTATCAAAAGGAAAGTGAATCCTGTATAGACTAGTTATTTCTGCATTGATCAAAATATTGGATTTTTGAAACATATCTAATCTAATAAAAATGAGTTTTTCCTTTTAAATTTAAATGAACATTTGAAACCTTTTAATTCAAAAATTGATTGCTGAGTTGATTACTCAAAACTCTCAACTCAATGTATAGATCTCAGATATATGGATGGGAACATTATCAAAACTCACAAGGAGAAAGGGAGGTGAACAAACTTTATCCTTTTATGCTGGGATGTTTAATCGAACAATGCTATGATTTCTATGAAATATCTAGCCATGAAATTTTTGATGGAAGAATATATATATATATATATAGTGACACTATCCTAAAGAAAACAATACCTATTTATCTTCTTCTTCTTTTTTCATTTTTTAGTTAATATCATAATCAATAGGGCTTTTGGTTTTTCTAACATTTGTACTTAAGTCATACGTTAATTGATGCAAGTAAAATGTTTTAATTTCTATAATAAATAATATTAATTTATAGATTAGGATTTTGCTCCATTATGAAAATGAATCCACTCAATTATAAAAGAGGAACATTCCATTTATATGAATCAATGTATATCTTTAAGGCACATGTTTATCGTAATAAAAAAAAAATTCCTTACCAAGTTGCCACATAATATCAACTAGTTAATTCAAAGCCAAAATCCTCTAGTTTACAGGTTCATGATACACTATAGATCTAATTAAAAAAAAATTAAACATAACAAAAGATATTTAGAGAACTAGATCTAATTAAAAAAAATAAACATAACAAAAGATATTTAAAGAACTATTTGCTATTTTTATTAAAATCAATCCAATTCATCAATCTTGAAATCTCTTGATAAGATTTCTTACTTAACATGAGTTTAAAATTAATCATATAGAAGTTGTCCTTACATGACCTGGTCGACTGATTGTTTCAAAGACAACTTAGTTGATCGGTGAGAAAAATCTAAGGATGATATTAAAAAAAAATTATGAAATTGATAGAAAAAAAAATTCTTCCAACTCAACCCCTTGCCTAGCTTGATTTCAAAATTAAACTAAGTGAAAGTTGTCCTGATATAATTCAATCGACATGATCTGTCAAAAGGTAACTCATCCAACTAGTAAAGAAAGTCTGGGGATGAAATTGAAAATAATAAATAATAAAATTGATAAAAAAAAATATCTTGATCCAACTCATATATTGCCTAATGTGGATTACAACTAAATTGTGTGGGATTTTTTTAACATGATTCAATTAATTTAGGCGATTAAAAAATAATCTGGATGAATATTAAAAATAATATGAACATAAAAAATAAATGATAAAGTTGAAAGAAAAAATGGACAGAGATGGAGAAAAAACCTAAATTGAAACAAATATAGAAAGAGAGATTCACATGTTTTAGTAGGGAAAGATATTGACTATGTTAGTGGATATATTTAGACAAATTAACTAATTTTCTAACTAGAGCTTTTTCGTTCTTTCCTTCCAATATAAATTTGTATTTGATTGATAATTCTTTTCATTTAAAATTTGTATTGCAAATATACACCATGTTGTATTAAAATTCTAATTATAGTTAGAAAAGCAAATAAGGATGGTAGAGTTTCAATTGAAAACCATTTTGGTAATTAATGAATAGGTTCTTATACCATATATATTAGAGAGTTATTTATTTAAAATTTAGGTTGTTAAAATTTAGGTTGTTGAGTGAGTTAAGAAGATATAATTTTATTACATTCAATAGCATAGACACATTTTCTAGTATTAGACGCATCAAATAATTAAAAAAATAATACTAAAAATATAAAATTGAGGAAGAGTCATATACTCCAAGACTTGAGTCTTTTATATAAAAATCATACTTAATTATCAGATTTAATATGATGTCATAATCTCCAAGAGATCCAATAGCCTAACAAAGATCTAGAGTGTAAGATACTTGACAATACCAAAAGGATGAATTACAAGTGAAGGAGCGAATTGGAGAAACATATCCCAAATGGAATAGTTAAACAAAATAACACTAAAAATATAAAATATCACGACGCCAAATGCATTGCCATTGTAGCCTCTTGAAAAGACAGAAGTTCCCAAATTTCATGATTAGTAAATTAAACGAATAAGATTGACCTTCAACAGTTCTTCATCAGTTGGGTTAATTTGCTTTAGGAAATTGACTTGAATATTGTGTGTGTGTGTGTGTAGATGTGATGTGTGGAAGACTTTATTCTCCATTGCAAATCTTGATGCTCGAGCTCCATGACGGATGAACTAGTGCTTCCCATATCCAATGAAACTCGTATTGAACATTGATGAAACGAATTCTCATAGTGCTTATCTATGGAGAATTAATTCATTAGATTCCTTAATGCACTTTAGTTTAGAATATGCCTCAATTAATCCTTTTAGTGCCTTTCTGGTCACCTCATGTTAGATTTTACGAGGCAATGATGATTGTGAGCGACGGAAGAATTTTTAAATATACAGAGTTATATAATATTAATGACTTGTTTATATATATATATATATATATATATATAATATCTGAGAAAGCTGGTACAATGTTAGTGTTGCAAACCACCATATTCTGCCGTTCCGCACATTGTAGAAATTTGTTGGGTGTTTTGATGCTTTCACCTATCTTATTTTAAAAGCAATTGCCCCTTCCCCTTGTTTTCAGTTATAGATGATAAGATTAATTTATACATGATATTAACATCTTATTTAATTAATCTGTATTTGGTTGGGTCATCTAGCTGCTACTTAATTAATTTGTCTGTATCCACGCCTTTGGAATCTTTGGACAGTCTAAAACCAGTCTTATTTTAGATAATCACGCACCGACGCCGTCCAAAACAATTATATCGCCAGTTAACCTGAATTACTTCAGCGGTGCCATGAGAAGGCAATATTGTGGGGGGTTTTTTTTTTTTTTTCACTCAAAGAACTTGCAAGAAGTAAAAGGCATCGTCTTTTGAAAAACTATCGGGCTGAAGTTTGGAGAGCCTGCAAGGTGAATCTCATCAATTCGCATCAAAAACAAAAATAAAATATTTATAATATTGGTTTCAAAACCCACACATGAAGAAAAAGCCTGACCATTTATTACTACAAGTTTTAAGGTTATAACATAATTGATAAGACTTCAAGCATTGACCAATCATTATGGGAAGATGAAGTTAATAACTTTTCTTCCTAATCACACCGGTGAACTAAGCAGCTGCGTTTCTTTCTTTTTTTTCATTTTTAACTGTTTCCTTTTATTATTGATGTCGATGATCATGATAGTGAAAATTAGAAGAAATATTTACAAGGAGAAATTCTTTGATGATTTGAGAGGTAATTAGGACATGAAGTTCTATGCTTACGATCATACTAAATAAAAAAAAAAGGGGGGGGGGAATTATTAACAAAACGCCTTGATTGAAACATGAGCTGACCGGATCTTAAGCTCACTTAATATAATATGAAATTATATTTGATTCTAAGTTGTCATCTACACACACACACACACACACACACACACACACACACACACACATACATAGGTAATCAAGAGTAGTTGAATTTCACAAGGCCTCAAGAAAACATATTTTATTTTTATTTTTAATTGATTCATGTATAAAAAATAGCCAAATATGATAACAACTTGTTTGTGGTTGGTGTGCTGTGATCATGGTAGAGGCCACAACGATGATGATGAAGACAATCTACCATTCAGATTGGTTTTCTTGAATGACTTGAGGGTTTTTAAAGTCATGTCTGACTGATCTTTAATCGTTCCTAATCAAGATATTCACATTTTTAAAATGTGCACACAGTGATCACAATATCTATCCTTTTGGTCATTTTATGCAACCCATATTTAAGCAAAAAAAAAAAAAAGTAATCTCTAGCTAGCTAGATAGATGTTAACTATAATAATTTTAGCTAGCCTATGTGTCATGATCACGACATGAAAATGATTTTGAGATACATGTGTTAAGAGATTAATAATGTTGTTCAGACATCTTATAAACGGTACTTAATGAAAAGATCTAAAATCTATCATGATTAAAACAAAAGTGGCTAAAAAGCATATGGCAATAATATATATAAAGCGACTAGACTAGATGAATCAATCAATATTCAAGGGAAATCTTGACAAATTAGCTGATGCAAGAAAGCAAAAACCATAGACCACGGATTCCTTTAATTTATGTGCTTAATGAATGTACGTATCGATGGTCATCTCTTACAAATTAAGGAGAATGTTTACTTCCAGTTAATGATCTGCAGTGATCAAAGAAATTAATATTGTTTTCTTCGCATGGATCTGAATCCTAGTGCTTGTGATAATGGATGTCTTCATCATATACTCATGAACGTTGACCTGTAAGAAGAGATTCTCTGGCATGCATCTACTGTAAAAAAATGAATTAATTTGAACATAAATATTTGATCATTATGGAGCAGTACTGAATAAAGGGATGAAATTGTTTCCTTGGCAAACACAAATATAATATTTACTCATTCTCATTTCAACTGATCCTTGATCAAACCCAACTCTTTCCAGGGAGGAGAAGAATTAAGAGAAGAGGGATGCTGCTGAAATTTATAGAAAGGGAGTGTCATTAGCTGTTTTCTGGTTTTCCAAACTCAGGGAAGGGCTTTTTGGCATCTCTTTATTATACCACAGGGAAACAAACAGTGGAGCTGACCGAAATCCCAACACCATTGACTTCGTGTTTTAATGGGCTAATTATTGAACGGATCCCAATTTATCTGAACTAGGCCCAGCTGGTCGTTTTGCTGTTCAATTAAACAACCCATATACCACTAATTACTTATGATTTTAATTAATATTATACAATAATTAATTAGTAGAATATCAGTGGGAGAGATAAGATTTGATGTTGAAACGCATAATTAATTTAGGCAGGCAGTGCCATGAGGATTTTAGAGTCTCTTTTTAATCAAATCTATAAAATAACCATGGAAAATCAAAGCTTCTTTTTTTTTCTTCATTAGAGCTTACTAAACTAAGTTTGGGGTGGACGAGACCGTTACTCCTTTAGGACTTGGGTCCTTTATTAGCTATCTACCCATCGTGGACACCGATCCAGTTCAATGGCAGCCTGTCAAGATCCCAATCAAAAGTTCGGATTGTCACCGAATTTATTTTTTAATTTCATTTTTGTTTTTGTTTTTTAATTACTATTTTATTTATCTTATATACTTTTTTGTAATTAATTTTTTTTCAATTTTATCTTCTATGTACTTTCATGTATAAATGATTTGAGTTACATGTTTACAAAGTTAAGGTTGGTATACATTCTCTTTTTGGTTTATTTTCTTTTCTTATCTCATTATTTAACATTGTTTTTTTCAAAAAAAAATTTCTTTGTAGTTTTTTTCAAAAAAAATTCTATCGGGTTTTTCTAATTTCATGACATGAATCATGAGTTTTACAAGTTAATCTGAGTTGGCTTGTCTTTTTATTGTTCAAGTTATATATCTATTGTGCTATTTCAAGTTGACTCAATCTGTTTTTTCTTGTCCCTTTTTGTCCAATTTTGTACTTAGAAAGGTATTTTTACAAGTTATATGGATTTTTTTAAAAAAAAAATTGTCTATTTATTATCATTGTTTATTTTTTTATTATCTAATTAAAACAAAACCAAGTTATAAACTTAATCGGGGATATGATCCAAGTCGTTTGTTTTTGTTATTTCTTTGAAACATGCTTGCGGCGCCTAAATTATCTTTGCTTTTTTCTTATTTTTTTATTCTAATTTTGGTTTTTATTTAATTGATACTTGTTTTATGTTTTTTTAATATTTTTTATTTTATGTTTCAATTAATAGCCTTCTTCTATGATTTCTTTATTTTGCTTATTTAGCCTTTTTTGAATAATAGTTTTTTAAAATTATTTTATATGTATTTAATTTTTGAAGATATTATTTTTACTCATCTATAAAAAAATTTATATAGATAAAATTTATTTTTAAAAATAAAAAAATATTTATTTTTAGATAATATTTCTAATATACGTAGCCCTGCATGATATTTGTTTTTTCTTTTATTTTTTTCAATCAACTTCATGTGTATACCTATTTTTGTTATCATTTATTTAAATAAAAAATTGATTTTAATTGATAAATCAGTAAATAAAACTAGATAAATATCTCATGTTGTAAGATTAAATATTTTTATTTCTTAATTTTTTTATTTTCTTTTTAGTTGTCATTAATAACTTTATTTATTTATTATTTATACATATGATTCTTGATTTATTTAATTAGATATTTGGATAAACTTTTTGATTTACACAAATATCCAAAAATAAATGTTAGAAAAAGAAATACAATCCGCAGCGGATAAAATAACTAGTGTATAACTATAAACTTGTCACCTGAAATCCTTTTTCTTTTAAATGAAGGCAGATACTGAAAGCAAGCTTATAAAACTAAAAGCCTTTTTTTTCTCTCGATATTTTTGCTTTCAATTCCAGAATTTAGAAAGAGTAAGTGCACAGATTTCAAAATATAGCTAGAAGGAAGCTTTAACAATTGGTCATTAGAGAACTTTTTAACAAAATTATTCAAAGAATAACCATTGCCATGCTTTCTTTAAGCTATTAACTTAAAGGTAGTTTTTAGCCAACCTTTGCACAATTAGAATAATTTACTTTAAGGTTGGTTTGATATTTAAGGAGATTTCTTCTCTGTTTAGATTTAGATTTAGATTTTGGAGTCAATACCCAAGATATTAATTATTATATTTCTATGAAAGCACCAGCCGACATGACGTGCGCCATTAAATTTATTTAGAAATGAACTTACTCTTAGTTAACAAATAAGCTAGTCTAAAAATACCTTTACAGTAAAAAAAAAATTCTCTTATTGGTTTTTGATGGGCTCTTAAAAGAACATCTAGCAGACTATCAGTACCATGCTCTTTTTTGATATTGCTCGTGAAATAACTTTTAAATAATCTAAAAATAAAATAATGCTTTTTTTTTCTTTTTTGGAAAGAAGAAATAATGATAAACATATGAGTTCATTGAGCAATAAACTCACAACAACACTGTAAATTCATTGATAATTAAGAGGGGAAAAAAAAAACAGTAACATCTTGAATAGGAGGTAAGCTCAGTGGATTGTTTCTCCATTTATATGAAGGTATAACCCTACCTATTTATTGATCTCCCTTTCATTCATGTAAGTGGTAAATATTGCAAGAGCTCTCTGAGGTTTTCTATTTAAGGTTATCGCCGTCCAAGATGATGGGCTTTCTCCACTGCCACCATTTGTTGATTCAGAAAGGCCCTTTTGCAAGGTGGGAAGTCGGTAAGCCCAAACAACAGAATGACTGAAATTTAAGTCCACCTGCAATTCCTCTTTTTGCATCTTACGTTTGTCAGCAAGAAACAATCGCTCATAGCAATATTTCCTGCCAATCTTTTTCCAATGCCACCGACTTGATAAGGGCGAGATAAATTGATGTAACCTAATTAACCAGGTTCTTCTGAAAGCAACATTGCAGCAAAAATAAAACTAGAATATCAACTGATACTTAATATCTTTCGCCCCAGACGTCTCTTTTGTGACCACAGCGAAAAATTCGTGTTCTCAGCATAATATTTTTTTTTTTGTGATTTTGATTTTGCAACTTCATGTCATTGCATGAGATTAATGGTTCGCAATTAGTGTAATTGATTAGTGATTAGGGATAGATAGAAAGCTTCGTAGAATATCAAAGTCAATAACGTGAACTTGCTTGGTATATAGTTAGAGGTGGATTAGAAAAGTTTTTTGACGATAAGGTGGATTAGAACTAAGCTAATTGTATTGATAGATGAAAAAACCTCATAAATTTGCTGCAAATATAAGACTTGGATTTATAGGCAAGTGCATATTAATATATTTTTATATATTTTCCGCGGCATCTTGTATCATATTTGACTCTTTCAAAGTGAAAATAATAAATATTTTCCGCGGCATCTTGTATCATATTTGACTCTTTCAAAGTGAGCATGGTAAAAGAAATGACCTCTGGTACGTTGTCAAGACACACCAAAGAAGTCTCTCAACAACGTAGAATATATTATTCATTAATAAAACCCTGCTGAATGGAAAGATTATTCGGTACATTTTCTAGCGTATCTTCGCCTGCTTCGAACAAGAAACAACCATTTTGGACATTTTCAAAAACAAGACTTGGAAAACAAAAAAGGGAGGAGACTAAAAACACTGTCTGCCCTCTGACCACCGTTGCAAAGCCGCCATTTACAGGCGCGTGATATTATCTATAATCAAGAAAATTTCCTTCTCCAATAAGATCATGCTTTTCATAGCGTAAATATTATCCACTATCATTGATATTTGATCAACACAAAATTACATTGATACGAAGAAAAAGGAACAAAAAGAAAATGTACGCAGGAGGACAAGAAATGAAAATAATTAGAATTATTGTGAATTATTAGTGACTTATGAAAAAAAAAGCCATGCAATAAAATCTGTGAGCTATATATGGTATACCTTTCCCTTGTTTTATTCATTTCTCTCTAACAATCTTGAGCATAGAAGTCAATAATCTCCTTGAGATTAAGCTGAAATAAAGAAGAAGAATCATTGTACATCAACCACAGCATATGCTCGAACAAAATGGCATCCACATCCACAAAAATCACTTTCTTCTTCTCCCTTGATCTACTCGTAGTATCATAAAAAATATTATCCTTTCTGACTGTTTCTATCAAAACCCGAAAGGGGCTCTCTTCTAGTACAAACGGATCGACCAAGAACTCCTTCATCTCTTTTCCCACCACCACAGTCACCGGACTGTCCAAATCGCTGAACCCATCTTCAGTTAATGGCCGATACCCTGGTCGTGACCTCGTGCAGCACTTTCTCAACATTGATACAGGCAAGACCAAGCAATCCATTGCTTTTAATCTGAGAGTTTTTAGTAACAGAACTGGTGTGAGACTACAAAGGATATAATGTTATGATGATTGTGTCTGTCTAGATATACAGGAAAGACCAGGCATAACTTGTATTATATAAATGGGAGTGAAAGCAAAGAATCAAAGACAGATGAGAAAAAAGGGTAGAAAGGTGCAGGTTGATTTGGCCTTCAACCACTTAGAGAGAGAATAATTAGTTTTTAGTAAGAGAACTGTAGTTGTAAGCAAAGAAAACGGTGTATTTGTATTTGTATGTATTAATTTTCTGTGGTTGTTAAACAGCACAATAAGATTTTATGGCAATAAAAATAGCCGTTGAGTGGGATAGAGATTGAATCTCTTGGAAGTTGGAATCATAATTAATACGTCATCCAGTGCCGACTGGAGTCATGATAAAGACTCACATTATGCTGCCGCGTTGGGCGCGCGCGGCGCGTTGAAATTCAAAGGACTAAAAATTCAAATCTTATTGGGACTTGGCTGCAAATTTGATGATGGAAGAGATGGAATCATCCCCTTTGGATGAGTTAATGGGGCAGATTTTTCAAATCTCTAATTTCTTAATTGTGCCGTTTCTGAGCTAACATAGTAATTTGATGTATTTGAAAATGTAATAACAGTTGTGGTTTAAAATATTTTTTGTTTGTAATTATATTAAAATAATATTTTTTTATTTTTTTAAATTATTTTTAATATTAACATCTCAAAATAATTTAAAAATATAAACAAATTAATTTAAAATAAAAAATTTTAAATTTAAATTTTTCAAAGATATAATTTCAGTCGTGTTTCCAACCACCGCAAAGAAAGCGAAAACCTTGATTAATTTAGTTAATTTACTCATTTGGTTGATTTGTTATAGTCACTTGATTTTTTTTAACAAATCACAAACTTTGATTAAATAAAGGCAGGATTAGCATAAAAATGAACAAAATAAATGTAAATAAACTTAAATTAGGGTTAATTATACTAAATCTCCTATAGTTTGCTCTTATCTTCTGTTTTTTTTTCTTGCTTTGTTTTTTTTTTTTTTCAAAAAATACTCTTTACACCTTGAGATTTATATATTTATAACATTTTACATCCTCATGCTAGCAAAAAAAAAGTCACCAAAAAAATAAAATTATTTACAACTTTATCATTATAATTCATATAATAACTAAAAAGTTTATATTGTGTTAAAATAACAAAATGCCATTAAAGTTGTTGTTAACGATTTTTTTGAAAAAGTTGTTGTTTTTCAATGCCTTTATAATCATAAAAATACCATCATTTTCATGTTTTTAACATAATATATCCCTTAACCTCACTATTTTAAGCCATATAAACATCAAATTCTTCATTTTGTAACACAATTTTCTTATCAATTCTTTACCTTTCCGGCAAACGAGAATCCACGGTTATATTATCAACATAAACATATTAATCTCAAAATTCACCTAATTTTCTAAAAAATTAAACACGGTCACAAATCCAACAAACATGCTGTCTAAAAATTAAGCAAACACAACCAACATTTTCTAGAAAAAAACATATCCTAATTTCCAGCGAACACCTTTCAAAAATCTAGCAAACACAACCAACATTTCTAGCAAAAACAATATCAATTTCCGATTTAGATAAAACTAACAACAATCCAAAATTTGCAACAAAAAATTATATACATTAACAACACGTTATCATATTTATCAAATGCTAATAGCCTACAAACTTGCAATAACTTGGAACTAGAGAGAACATAAATATTGTGAATCATTGTTGTTGTTATGACATGTTTAAACTATGAATTTTATTTTATTTATTGTGCATGCTTTTGCTATATTTGATATTGATGTTCATTCATTTTGTTTACTATGGAATACATATATTTCATTTCATTTGTTCATGTTGAACAATATCATAGTTAGAAGCATTAACATTACAAACACTAAATAAGTTATCAATAACAACTTTACACTTGCAAAGCTAGCCTCTACATTGTGATTCTTGATCCAAACTCTATGAATTTTGTTTTTCATTTCTTCACTTCATATAATATTTGATTGATATCATTAGCCCGTTCTCTATTTTCTATAGTTAATTAAATTTTATTAATAGATTTGCGACAATAAATGAATGTATTGTCGCTTCACCTATCATCATATTTATAAAATAATTTATTTTTACTCACTTTTATTTTTTGATATCCTAACAATTTCTTTTTTCACATTTCATGCATTTTCTATTCTTAAACTTTAATCCATCCAAGTTATTGTAAATTTATAAGTTATTAGCATTTAATGAATATGATGACATTGATAATGTGTGTGCTTTTTATTGGCAGTAAATATGCTTCAAGTTTTAGGCTGTTGACAGTGAGGTTGTTGTTGGTTTTATCTAAGCTAGAAAATGGTATGTGTTTTGTATACAAATGCTGGTTATGTTTGTTGGATTTTTGGGAGTGGTGTTCTGGATATTAGGGTTTCTTATGTTGGAAAATATTGGTTGCATTTGCTTGAATTTCAAATAATATGTTTGTTGGATTTATGACAGTGTTTTTTCTAAGAACTTAGGTGAGTTTTGTGCTTAAATAGTGTGTTTATGTTGATAATAGCAACTCAGAAGAAAATCTATTTAATGGCTCTTCTAAATCCTTTAATCAATATAGTTAGATTGGGTTAAATGTTGAGAAGAGGACGTACCAGCATCAATCTATAATTTTAAAGAACATTGATGAGTAATAGAACAATCATTTAAGTAAATGAAACATCATGTATATTTAGGAGACTCGCGTATGTTTGTGTTAAGGATTGAAATGAGGATGAACTAGCAGCTCTCCCATTACCTCTGCTAGCTTTCCAACTTATATTATTTTTTCAAACCAGTGACCCAGATCATTAGACCTAAAACACCCTATCTAAAAAACTCATGAAACTTAATTCACAATCAATCAAATATTAAAGATGAAATTGAAAAAAAAATAATTTTAATTATACAAAAGGATTCAAAGCTGAAATAGCAATTAAAAAAATAAAGATCAAAATTGAAATATAAAATAAATTTTATATTTGATTGACTAGTGAAATTGAAAAGAAAAATTAATTTAGCAAAATGACCAAAAAAATCAAAAGAATAAGATCAAAATTGACATAAAAAAATAAAAAGAAAATTTTGATTGAAGGGTGAAATTGAACAGAAAAATAACTTTAACAGAATGAAAAAAAATTAAAAGAAAGAGGACCAAATTGGTAAAAATAATATACCATGAAATTTGGTTGAATGATGAAATTGAAAATATATAAAATTTTTATAAAATAGCTAAGAAAAAAATTAGAATTCAAAACAATGAGGATCAAATTGAAATAATAATATCATAAATTTGGTTTGAAAGATGAAATTGAAAACCAATTAAGGTTTTTCCAAAAGGGCCAAGAAAAAAATTAGAAATAAAAAAAATAAGGATTGAAATTTAAATACCAAAATCAAAGAAAATCAAGTTGTAATTTTCAAGGGAGAAAAGAGAAAAGAAGAAGAAGAAAAAAGATCTACCAGCAACAAATCACCCCTCCACCATTGACATGTGTCACACTAACAAGAAGAGAACATAGTAACATTTTTAACAACATAATGGAAGGGAATCTTTGGCCATCGTGAGGCGTTGTATATGTTGTCCAAAATGCACAGACATCTCTCATGCACCAACGAGTGCCCTACACCTGCCAACTACATTTTATTTATTTCTTTATTAAAAAACTTAATTGATCCTCAACTGACATGGTAATAACAAAAAAAAAACATTGTGAAAAAACATAAAAACCTACTAAGGCCATTTAAAAAAAATTAACTTCTGCTGGAATTTTGGTCATTTTACCGTGAACTTTGTTTTTTTAATTTTTTTTATGCCTCATCAAATGCCAAATTGTCACTCATATTACATGATAATTACATCAAAACCATTATAAAAATATAAATTGTTCATTGATTCTAGTTTTGAATTTTTTAATTCTAAAGGTATATTAGTCGTTTCATTGTGGAATTGAAGTGAAAGAAAAAAGACTTATCTATTCATAATCAATTTGGTAATTACTAATGTGCTTTGTGAAAAGACCAATAACCAGTATTAATTTTTCTTATGTGGGGGGCAAATTGTCATTACACTATTCCAATTAACCATGCAAATGAATATGGGTGAATAATATTTTTCAAATATGGTTTAGCTTTTGTCAATTTGTGGTTTGACCTCCTTTTTTTCACATCAAAGAAAAACATTTCTTTGCAAAAAAAAAAGTAATAAAAAACAAGTTTCTTCATGGAATATTAATTAATTTGGTTTTCGAGTGAAGAGTGTATGAGAAATTATTATTATTGTTGTTGTTATTGTTGTTGGGTATGTTAGGAGTTGTATTCCATCTTTTGTAAGAACTTGAAACCAATTATAAATAATTTATTAAAGGAAAGAGTACTTTTTGTTGTAATTCTTCATAGTAGGGGAGAAAAAAAATTAAAAAATTGATTAAAGTGAGAAAATAAAAAACATTAACTGAAAATAATGAATTGAGAAAAAAAACTAAAAAACATATTAGATCCAGTTCGGTTTCAATTTAAGGCTTCTAAAATTAATTGAACCGAACCAAACCGATTCAACCAAGAAATCAAAATTTATATTAACTTAATAGGGGTATAAATAGAAAATTATCTTCTAAAGACTCAAACCCTAAAAATTCTTTGTCACAACCGCTCATCCTCTTCCACCTCTCTACCTTTCTCTCTAAATCTCCTCAATGGCTCTATCCGTAGCCTACCTTTACAATTTTCATCTTTTTATTAAAACATGAAGTTCATTGTTTCTAACGTATAAAAGAGAACATGTTCAATGTTTTACTGGCAACAAACTTTTATGATCTCACACTCGCGCGAGCGCATATATATTATTTGGATAAGTTCATAATTTTTTTTTTACTTTTTTGTGATTACATTAATATATGTTGTTGAGTATATGTAATTATCTGATTTGTTTTATCAATTTATTTTGGTTTTGCTTCTTATTTTATATAAATCAATCAGATTTGGCCATAAAAACCCTAAAAAAGCCCGCTAAAAAACCAACAAGTTATATTGGTTTTTGTTTTTTAAAAAACCAAACCAAACCAAACCTGGTTAGTGTGAAATAGTTTATAGTGAGGTTTGGTTATATATATATAAACCTTGATTTGGTTGGTTTTTTTTAATCAAACTAAAAATGCTTATCCTACCTCTTATAGAAGAGGATCCAAATGATTAGAGAAAAAAAGCTAAGAAAATCATGAAATATGAATTTATTATACTTTTCAAAGAATTTAATTGTGATTGGCGCAAAATAAGATCATCCATGTAAGAAAATACCAATTAAAAAAAACAAAATCACTTAAAAAAATAATAATTCTAAAAGCCATGTAAATTATTTTCTTAAACAGCTGTCATCTAAAAGTATTTGACAAAATTTGTTAGAAAGTTTAATTTATCATAACAAAAGCATTCTAAACAAGAAAAGTCTAGTGTTAATACATATTGAAACTAAAAGCATTTAATTCTATATGTCATAACAAACTTGCAAATAATATAAAACATATAAAGATTCTAATATGCATACCATAAATATATCCATTATAGCATAAAAGATTAAAATACAATCCTAGCATGCATATTAATGTATTAGATTAAATAAAACAAAATGGAGGTAGTTACTTAATGAAGCACGTTAAATCTAATTAAGCTTTGTTGTTATCAATAATAAATCATTTGATCTTAAAACTTTATCTCTCCTCACTTGGTGCAAATGATGTTTGCAATAAGTCTTTCAAGATTCTAACAACACCACCTTATTTAGATGCACTTACAAATAAGGTCAACGAACCACAAATAATTTAACTTAAGTATATCTCAACAAAATCGAATCTAAACTCTAGATTTGAAAGCAAAATAAAGTTCTAAACATAAGAGAAAACACTCGAAATTGAGGTGAGAAAAATTATGTAAAATCTAAAAAAAATAGTAAAGAAAACTCTTCCCATAATCTCCTTTTTATTGTGAATTTTGAAACAAAAACTGATAAAATTTAATTCTGATTAATACCAGAATAAATTCCCTCCATAATTAGCCTTGATTACTTGCCATAAAACCATAATTAAACCTAACAATTTTTGTTTTCAAAGATCTACAAAAACTATTCAAAAATTGACCAAGTTATGAAGAATTAGTTATGGAAAAAAGAAATTGAATGAACTCATTAAACTTAATCCATAGGCTAGACAAAATAATGGGCTAGAGAGAATAATCCTCCACAAACCAAACCTAAGCCCAAAATTAAGTTTTCAAAAAAAAATTTTTGTCCATAAAGTTATTTTATAGCAAGTTCAGGCCAAGTCTAGGCTCAATGTTTGGTATAACTCAGGTTGCTCACATATGTATGAGTTTAAATTTAAAGCTCACTTTGTTTATGTAATCTTTTCTCTAAAAGCTTGGATGCTCTTTAAATTCAATTTTAACTTTTTATCTTCCTATTATATAAACAACAAGCAAAGCTTATTTCTTTTCTATATGAAATAGAAGTTCTTAGAGGCTTTTGAGTTTCTTTAAAAGATGTCTACCAAGAGGTATATTTCCACTATATCAACCCTTAATTTCATTATATATCATTGGAATAAACAAATTAACCTTATTTTTTTTTCTTTCATTACAATTAGACTTGTCTAATATCAAGTTTCAGAATGATCCTGAATCTAACACATAATAAACAAAGGTAAATCTTAAAATTAAGAGTTATAAATAAATATAATATAACAATAATTATGAAAAGTGGTGGCACGAAAATCAATTTTGTTTCTCGAGCCCTTCACTTTGAAACAAAAGGTCATCTCATGATGTATTTTCACCGAAGACCTCTTTGCCAAACACAAGAGCAAATAATCTCTTTTCCAAAAAAAAAATAACTAAGGAGTTGCAAGATTTCAAAGGCAAATTATTTTAGACTCACATCGAAACAATTTTTGTTTTCAAAATGCAAGATCAAGATTTCAAGATTTATTCTGGACCTATATTCATTCACCAAAATGAACAAAAAGAGAAATGAGAGAATGGTCTTTTAAAACCATTGTTTGTCTAAGTCGTTAGCAAAGCACACTTGGGGCAATGACCAGTAAAAAGGGGGCAATATTGTATTTAAGGAAAATTTATCTCTTCTAGAGGAACATTTCCTACAACAAGGTAAAGGAGCATTTTGGTTTATGAAAGATAGTTTGATCATTTCAGCAAGTGACACCGAATGTTTTTAGCAGTGAGACAAGGAGTAATGAATAATCTTCTCAAATTATTTGACGAGACAGAAAATCTCTTGCAAGCAAGTGGGTTACGATGGGCACCACAAAGGCTGAGTTGTGCAAACAAATATGGAAATAAACTTACATGGGCCAACTCGAGTGGGCTAGAAGCCAAGCGACAAATATGACCCAAATCAAAGGTAGCAATTCCTCATCAGTCAAGCAACAAGAAGACAAAGAGAAATAGGGGCTTATATTTCAAATCAGGTAAAAATACATGCATATCATCTAAACTTTGAGACATTGGACAATGAGTTTTGCAAATTTCATTAGAGAAAGTTCCAATGGAATCCATCAAGTGGAAGGCCAACTTGAAATAGCCAAGATTGAATTGGCTTTTGAAAAATTTTTATTTTTGAGAATTTATCAACTTGAGCAGGTTGTCCATGAGAATTAGGTCACCTAAAAAATCTGTGTTTTTCCATCTCCTTTAAATGCGTCTTTGAGCCTTTGATCATCATTTTTTAGGGTGCTTGTAAGCCTTTATCTCCTTCAAATGTGCCTTTAAGCCCTTGACCATCTAAGATAGTGTGTTTTCTAAACCTCACTTTCTTCTTCGAGCGCCTTTGAGCCCTCGCCTTTCTCCTTGAGCGTCTTTGAGCCCTCGCCTTTCTCTTTGAGCGCCTTTGAGCCCTTGCCTTTCTCCTCGAGCGCCTTTGAGCACTCGCTTTCCTCCTCGAGCGCCTTTGAGCCCTCGCTTTTCTCTTCGAGTGCCTTTGAGCCCTCGCTTTCCTTTTCGAGCGCCTTTGAGCCCTCAATTGAGCGCCTCTGATGCCTCGTTTCCTCTTTGAGCGCCTCTGATCCCTCGCTTTCCTCTTTGAGCGCCTGTGAGCCCTCGCTTTCTCTTCGAGCGCCTTTGAGCCCTCGCTTTCCTCTTCGAGCGCCTTTGAGCCCTCACTTTCCTCTTCGAGCGCTTTTGAGTACTCGTTTTCTCTTCAAGCGCCTTTGAACACTCGCCTTTCTCTTCGGGCGCCTTTGAGCCCTCGCCTTCCTCTTCGAGCGCCTTTGAGCCCTCGTCTTTCTCTTCGAGCGCCTTTGAGCACTCGCCTTTCTCTTCAAGCGCCTTTGAGCACTCGCTTCTCTTCGAGCGCCTTTGAGCACTCGCTT
>Ga0325410_1000425_pt1 | contig 43458 bp, 41 predicted proteins | sample PopdelMetagenome_16_FD_206182 | JGI IMG/M metagenome (GOLD analysis project Ga0325410, IMG submission 206182) | Populus deltoides microbial communities from Bellville, Georgia, United States - Xylem-PdIQD-R3 | ecosystem: Host-associated > Plants > Phyllosphere > Stem > Wood/Secondary xylem...
TAGTGGCGCTGGAGGAGGAGGAGAAAGCCAGTTGCTCCCATGATCATATGGTCAAAAAAGGGGCGCACATGTATCACCAATTTGTGATCTCATATCTATGACCATTCAGTGGAGTTCTTCATTGAGAATTTTTTATCATTGAAGGGGGCACCTTTGATCATTGAGAATTTTTTTTCACTTGCCCCCCAGTGTGGGGTGTAATCCTAGCCAAGGTTATTATTTTTTTTATTTTTTTAAATTACTAGGCTCAAAAGGGGGCTGCAAATGATATATCTTGTAAACCCTCGGTTATAATTTTTCTGAGTATTTAAAAGATGAGAAATTTAACCAATAGTAAAATGGGTTAAATTAAATTAAAGAAACCTAATCAAGATAAAAATAGTGAAATTAATGAAATGAAAAGTGAATATAGTACTAAATCATTGAAAAGAAAAACATCTGTGAGGACAAAATGAATACGTAAGATCAAGAGAGGTCAATATTCAAATAACAGAAGGTTGAGAGTTTATGTATAAATGATAAAAAGGGGTGGGGATAAATGTGCAATTAACAAGATGTTAGAACTATAAATATCATTCTATTTTCTCTCTTGGAGTGACTGGCAAGAGTAGGAGAGAGTTTAGAGAGAGGCTGGAGAGAAGATATATTGATGGTAAATCAACCGACAGCTATAACTCCACCTTCCACCGTTGGATCAGCACGATATTCGGGTATGTTGTTCTCATCCATGTCATGTACATTGTAACCGTAGGGATTTTCTATATCAGTCTCCGTTTGAGAGATATCGAGGGAGGAAAATATTTGGGAAAATACACTTCTGGACAGTTTTCTTTGCTGTCTGTTTTCTCCTTCAGCCACCGTTGGATTAGGCTATAACTTGGATATGTTGTTCTTCCTGATTTTGTCTAGATTCTGAACGGTGGAGATCTGAAACAAACATTTGGTATAGAAGTTTTATATCTCGCACAGTAGGATTGTGTTTTATATCTCCTGCTATTACAATCTTGAGCTGACAAGCGAGGAACAATGCAATTTAGCTAACCATTCAGAGGATTTGTAATAGATCCATCTTTGTTGCAGTAAACAACAAAAGCTATAAATTCATCTTAGGTCATTAATCATTGTTTCCTATTGATATACCTTGGATCCCTGGGCAAACACCAAGTACTGGGTCAAAAATTACCTTGTTATCTTTTCTTTACAGGAGCTATCTCCTTCTATTGCAACTGCAACAACTTGCGCATAAATAAAGAAGGCTTGTGCAAAAGTAAAGAGAAGAGAAGTTAAGAAGATGAAGAGATGAGATAAACATAGATGAAGAGATGAGGCTCACTTTTGACATGGAGATAAATGTAGATGAAGAGATGAGGCTAATTTTGAGATGGAGATAAACATAGATGAAGAGATAGAGGTAGAGCAATTGAAATTTGATAGGGAAAGGAAGATTGAGATAAATATTCTCAGGGGTCAAGCGGCGGCTTTTAGGGTTAGGTTTAAGTATTTAACTATTTATACCCCTCTTAATTTGTATAGTTTTGGTTTCTTGGTTGGTCCGGTTCGGTTTGTCAATTTCAGTTTTAAAACCAAAACCGAACCGGACCTATTAGAATTTATGGTTTTGAAAATCGATTTAATAGGTTTTTTATCTCGGTTCGGTTTTTTCGGTTATTTTTCTTCGGTTTTTTTGGTTAATCGGTTTTTTTGAACACCCCTAACTCATTGCATCAAAAGAAAGAAAGACTTGTCTCGTAATTCAATTTTTTAATTTACATTAAAAAAATAAATGAATGAAAAATAAATTTAAATTTAAATCAAGATAACATAAATTGAAAGTTTAAGGACTAATAGGAATAAAATTATAAATTTAAAAGTCAATTTTAGTAGAAATTAAAAAAAAATGATAAATTTCGGAACTTAATTAAACTTTGGATTATTTTAATTAATCAAACAAGGAGCTTAATTGAAGAATTGACAAGTTTAAATTTAATTAAAATATATATTTTAAAAAAATCTATTGAACAAAAAAAATAATTAAAAAATGAAATTGTATAAAATTCAAGTATGTAAAAATAAATTATCTTAATATAAAAGTCAAATATTCATTACAAATTTATATGTTCAAATAAAATTAAACTAGAAAAATAGTGGCGCTGGAGGAGGAGGAGAAAGCCAGTTGCTCCCATGATCATATGGTCAAAAAAGGGGCGCACATGTATCACCAATTTGTGATCTCATATCTATGACCATTCAGTGGAGTTCTTCATTGAGATTTTTTTATCATTGAAAGGGGCACCTTTGATCATTGAGAATTTTTTTGCACTTGCCCCCCAGTGTGAGGTGTGATCATAGCCAATGTTATTTTTTATTATTTTTTTAAATTACTAGGCTCAAAAGGGGACTGCAAATGATATATCTTAACCTCGTGAAAGGATTATCAAAGATGTTATTTCCTCATTTCAAATGCATGCATTTAAGATCGGTAAGTTTTGCTTTCATACGAGTATGCAAAATAATTTCTCATTATTCAATCAATAAAAACTCAGCATTTGGAGTTATTTCACGGTGTTTGGTTTTTTTCTTCAATCTTTTTGGGTGTATGGTTACCTTTCTAAGGTATTACTTGAATTTCCAAAACTTGTTTGTTTGGACAAACACCACTATGATTTCTATCTTGTATAAAAACTTTGAATTCCTAAAAATCTTTGTGAACATGTGAGATCATACATGGTTTTGAAAACATAACAAAGAATTCTTGGTGCAATGGTTTCGTGAGTAAATAGTATGCTTGTGTAGGTATGAAATAAAAATGATTTTTTTTAACAAGAAGGGCTCATTTGACAAAGATAGTCTTGTGGTGTTATGAGCCAAAATACCAACAAGACTGAAATAAGTTAAAACAAACATGATCAAACAAAAGACAATAATAGGGCATGCTTCATCCTCCTATTTTGGTAAATCTCCTATTAGGCTAGCCTCCCCACAATAGCTCTTGACGAGGACAAAAAACTATGGTCGAAATTCGAGTCCTTTAAAATTTATGCTGCCTTTTTCACACCCTATCTGGACCATCAATGCTTTCAGATTTCCAGGACATTCTATCGCTAGTGCATTTCTGATTAGGTAAAGGGTTCATATTCATATTAGGAGTGTCTTCAAATGTTATCCACCCTGTCTTGATTAATTGCAGAAGCTTTCTTTTGAAGGCATTGTAAGTATGGATGCTATATTCGACAACACCAACATGGTATTCGCAAGTGAGCTCTGACTTGTACCAGCTAGGGTAAGATAGTTACAAAGGTGCCAGAGGTTCGGGAGCTACATGCCCAATGCTTAATAGCTTCTGGTACATCTCATTCAGGGGCAACAATAAAGGAGATAGTTGTTCTTGAACCCTTTAGCAATTTCCAATTTGGCTTTTAACTTGAAATTTTTGAGGTTCAGGTTTTTTTATGTTGGCAATTTGGGATATAGTGTGGTAGTTTTGGGATGAGTTTTTCATACCCCTGTAGCCATCTTCAACATGGTTGACCTTCTTCTTTTTAAAGCCTCTTCTATCAGTAAGTACATAAATTCTACCACTCTTGATGCCTTGCTCTATGCGTTCTCATACTACCGCAGTGTCTGTAAATTGCTGGCCTGAATTGCCCATCACATGATGAAGGCAACAAGTGTTTCAATGACTTGCTTGCAAATTCCTTTTTCCAAGATGTTACAAGAAATCAGTATGGGATCGTAACAATTTACAAGATGCATGATCTTGCATTACAGGTCTCGAAATCAGAAATATTAAATCTGGAGACAGATTCGGCTGTAGATGGTGCATCTCATATTCTTCATCTCAATCTCATTTCTTGTGGGGATGTTGAGTCAGCATTTCGAGCGGTTGATGCTAGAAAATTGCACACTGTTTTCTCAATGGTTGATGTATTCAACGGGTCCTGGAAATTCAAAAGCTTGAGAACTCTCAAATTGCGACGGTCTAATATCACAGAGTTACCGGATTCAATTTGCAAGCTGAGACAATTGAGATATCTTGATGTCTCACGTACCCGTATCAAAGCATTAACAGAATCCATCACAAAGCTTTACCATTTGCAAACACTAAGATTCATTCGTAATTACTCAATGCAAAAGCTTCCCATGAAAATGAGAAATTTAGTGAGTTTGAGACATCTTCATTTTAGTGATCCATACCTAGTGCCAGCTGAGGTGAGACTCTATACACGCCTTCAAACTCTGCCTTTTGTTGTTGTGGGTCCAAATCAAATGGTTGAAGAGCTGGGATGTTTGAATGAACTAAGAGGAGTATTGAAGATATGCAAGCTTGAACGGGTTAGAGGCAAGAAAGAAGTTGGGAAGGCAAAACTACGTGAAAAAAGAAAGAACAAATTGGTATTTGAATGGAGTGATGAAGTTAACAACAGTGTTCACAACAAGGAGATGCTGGAAGGTCTGGAACCTCACCCAGACATAAGAAGCTTGACAATTGAGGGTTACGGGGGTGAAAATTTCCCATCATGGATGTCTATTTCGCTACTCAATAATCTGATGGTGCTGAGACTGAAAGTCTGCAGCAAGTGCAGACAACTCCCAACACTTGGATGTCTTCCTTGCCTTAAGATTCTTCATATAATTGGAATGCCTAGTGTGAAATGTATAGGCAATGAGTTCTATAGTAGCAGTGGCAATGCAGCAGTACTGTTTCCAGCACTAAAAGAACTCTCTCTAGACAGTATTGAAGGTCTTGAAGAATGGATGGTACCAGGTGGAGAAGGTGATCAAGTATTTCCTTGTCTTGAAAAGTTGAGCATTGAGATGTGTGGCAAGTTGAGGCAACTCCCAACACTTGGATGTCTTCTTCGCCTTCAGATTCTAGAGATAAAAGGAATGGGTACTGTAAAATGTATAGGCAATGAGTTCTATAGTAGCAGTGGCAGTGCACCAGTACGGTTCCCAGCACTAAAAGAACTCTCTCTATACAGTATTGAAGGTCTTGAAGAATGGATGGTACAAGGTAGAGAAGGTGATCGAGTATTTCCTTGTCTTGAAAAGTTGAGCATTGAGATGTGTGGCAAGTTGAGGCAACTACCAACACTTGGATCTCTTCCTCGCCTTAAGATTCTAAAGATAAAAGGAATGGGTACTATAAAATGTATAGGCAATGAGTTCTATAGTAGCAGTGACAGTGCAGTAGTACTGTTTCCAGCACTAAAAGAGCACACTTCTCAATGTGCAACTCACTTTGTCCAAAATGGATGGTCTTGAAGAATGGACGGTACCAGGTGGAGAAGGTGATCAAGTATTTCCTTGTCTTGAAGAGTTGCACATTGAGAAGTGTGGCATGTTGAGGCAACTCCCAACACTTGGAAGTCTTCCTTGCCTTAAGATTCTAAAGATATATGGAACGGGTACTATAAAATGTATAGGAAATGAGTTCAATAGTAGTATTATAGAATGTATGTATATATCTGAATAGAAAATTAATATAGGATTATTTCAATGTTGTAATCCCTACAATTACTACCATGTTTTACCACATATATATAAATAGGAAGGTTGGGTAAGGCATAACCTAACACATTCTATTATTCTCAACTTGGTATCATAGCCTTAAAATAATTAAAACACTTTCCTCACAGCCTCCTCTACAATGGAACAGCCGCTCATTAGTTCTTTCTCTTTTGCAACACTGGCAGTGCAAACTTCTTCTCCTGCAATGGCTCCTCTGTCTTCCTCTACTGCATCACCGCCTGCTTTCTCCTCTGCCGTCGCTGTTGCACAACCTCTCTTCAACCCCCCCACAATACTCCCTTCTTGTAGCCTGCGTCTGATGCAACCTCTATCTCTGTTACCACGAGCATCATCTCCCTATCTCACACTCATCAAGTCATCTCCCTCATATTAACAAACACCAATTATCTATATTGGCGTATGTAGATGCTGTCGTATCTCCTAGGTCAAGGAGTTTTTGGTTTTTTTTATGGCTCCAACACATGTCCATCTCCACATGTTCTTGCTGGAGATGGTACCTCTCTTCAGGTAAATCCACTCTTTCTTTGATGGAAACAATAGGACCAACTTATTTCGAGTGCTCTTTTTCCTCTCTATCCATGGAAGTTCTGCATCTTGTTGTTGGCTGCCAAAGCTCTTGTTCTGCCTGGCGCACTCTTGAGTGAGCTCTCGCTTCCACCTCAAACTCTTGGATTATGCAACTTCATAGCTCTCTTTAGGATCTTTGATAGGATGATGAATCAATAACTTAATTTATGCAAAAAGCTAAGGCCTTGTTTGATGAATTGGTCGCTACTGGCCAGCAAGTTTCGCTTGAAGATTTCAAGATGAATCAATAACTTAATTTATGCAAAAAGCTAAGGCCTTGTTTGATGAATTGGCCGCTACTGGCCAGCAGGTTTCGCTTGAAGATTTCAAGATGAATCAATAACTTAATTTATGCAAAAAGCTAAGGCCTTGTATGATGAATTGGCCGCTACTGGCCAGCAGGTTTCGCTTGAAGATTTCAATTTATATGTGTTTTGTGGTCTTCATGGAGAGTTTAAAGACTTAGTTACAGGTCTTATTACCAAGGCCGAACCTTTATCGTATGCAGATTTTCACAGTCATCTCCTCACGCATGAATTTCTTCACCACTCTTCGGCTGCCATACATGCTTCTTTGTTGCCCATACTCAGCACTCCACCGTCTGCCCTTGTTGCGCAACGCCAAAACCTTGGCAATTCTGGCCGCAGCAGGGGCCGTTTTAATGGCGGCTGGCGCCCTAACCAGTCCTGTAGTAGAGGCAACCGATTTGCTGGCTCCAGACCTAATCACCGTAGCTTCCAAAGCTCTCCCTTCAGTGATAGCAGACAAGGCACTTGGCAGGGAAATTGGCAGCGCAATAGGGGGCAGAATCCACGCTGCCAACTATGTCAGAATTTCGGCCATACCGCTCCCCACTGTCCTCAACTCCAGTAACGGGGTTATGGCCAACTGCAAATCTGGTGCAGCGCAATCTCTCCTCAACCGGTTCTGCTAATTGGTTTCTGGATACCAGTGCCAATCAACACTTCACACTTGATCTTGCCACTTTGACTACTTCAGAACCGTATCTTGGTAATGATAATTTGCATGTTGGTGATGGTAAGGGCCTCCTATATCTCATCTCGGTCATACAAAAATATATACACCACATCGTTCTTTCACCTTATCTAATGTACTTCATGTTCCTGCAATCATGAAACCTCTGTTCTCTGTTCAGAAATTTTATCTTGATAATAATGTTTATTTTTAATTTCACTCTCATGTGTTTTATGTCAAGGATCTCAACACCAATGAAGTCCTTCTCTCAGGTCATAGTAAAGATGGCCTCTATGCCTTGACTAAGTCTTTCGTCATGTCAGTTCCTTAAGCCTATTGGTCTTCCTACACTTCTGCTTCTGCCGATTTATGGCATCGTCGACTAGGTCATCCTACCTCATGTATTTTTCAATTGTTAATCTCAAAAAATAAGATCATTTGTAACAACAAACGCCTTAATTTTCAATGTCAAAGTTGTCTTTCAGGAAAATCATCGCGTTTGTCTTAATTTTCAATACCCACTTCAAACAGCCACCAACATTTCGCTCTGCCATTCCAAATAGCCACCCTACCACAACCTCCACCCCTCCCCTGCCCATCATCCTGTGCTTGTTTATCTAATCCTTATGATGCAGGTTCAGCTCGTCAATTGGTCTCATCTCCTCCTGGTTTTAGGGCAATCTCTAGTCCCTCCTCTGCTTCGCCCTCCTTGGCCAGTGATATTATAGATTCAGGCTCTGCTTACAGCCCCTCCTCTATTGACAGTCTTGTGCCTGTGGCTGCTTCTTCATCATCCTCTCCAGCTGGACTGAAACTTATGGTTGATCTATCTTCTTATTAGCTGCCACAAGTCTCCTCCCTGCCACCATCTTCCCCTGCGTCTCCACCAGCGAGCAGCAGGCATCCTATGATTCTTAGACCGCGGCAGCTGAAGACAGCAAATCTGGTTGTTTCAACTGCCGCCACCCCTGCCTCCCCACGGGTACTACATTCTCCCTCCTCTAAGCCTTTTGCATTTTCTGATGCTGACCGGTAAGCAGTTTGGCATATTGATATGTGTGATGAGATCGCCACTTAATTTGGGCTCTAATCGCACTTGGTCTTTGGTTCCTTTTTATTCTTCGATGAACGTTGTTGGCAATAGATGAGTGTATCGTATCAAACGTCGTGTTGATGGTAGTATTGAGTGCTATAAAGTGCCCCTTGTTGCTAGAGGTTTTACCCAGCAGGAAGGTATTGATTATTCTGAAACCTTCAGTTCAGTTATTAAGCAGGCCACCGTCCGATTGGTTTTCTCTATCGCGGTTTCGCAAAATTGGAAGATTCATCAGCTTGATATTCATAATGCCTTCCTCAATGGCGTTCTTACTGAAGAGGTCTACATGAAACAACCTCCAGGTTTTGTTGACTCTTCTCTTCCATCTCATATGTGCAGATTGCACAAATCATTGTATGGTTTAAAACAGGCACCGAGAGCATGGTACACTCGTCTGAGTGATTTTTTGCTCTCCATTAGTTTCTGGGCTTCCAAGGTAGACACCTCCCTATTTATCTTATCTGATGGTACTAATATCTTTTATCTCCTGGTATATGTTGATGATATTCTGTTTACGGGTAGCAACTCTATCATGCTTCATCACCTAATACAGTTACTAGGCTCTGAGTTCAAGCTTCATGATTTAGGTGTTGTTCACTACTTTCTAGGTATTGAAGTTCAGTCTACAGGTATGGGTTTAATGCTGCGTCAACATAAATATATTCTTGACATCCTCACTTGAGCTAGTATAACTTCCTACAAACCCGTTGATACTCCAGTCTCTCCTTTGAAAGTTACTATATTGTCGGATCATTCATTCTCTGATCCTACACAATTTCGTCAAATTATGAGTGCTCTTCGATATCTTACCTTCACCCGTCCAGATATCTGTTTTGCTGTTAATAGAGTTTGTCAGTTTATACATGCTACTACAGATTATCATTGGGCCGCTGTTAAGCGTATTCTACGCTATCTTAAAGGTACGACATCTTATGGTTTTCATATTACTCGAGGCTCCTCTTTTGCTCTACATGGATTGGTAGTATTGATGGTCGCAAATCTACGGGTGGCTGCCTTGTCTTTTTTGGTCAGACGCTGATTTCTTGGAAATCCGGTAAGCAACGCATAGTTGCTCGCTCCTCTACTGAGGCTAAGTATAAAGCCCTTGCTAATGGTACCGCTGAAGTCATTTGGCTTCAATACTCAGATCTGTAGGTTTCCTCAGTTTCTGCTCCTACCATTTGGTGTGATAACCTTGGCGCGACCTATCTCTCAGCAAATCCTATCTTCTATGCTCGTACTAAGCATGTTGAAGTGGATTATCACTTTGTCCGCAACCGCATTGCCAAGAAAGAGATTCAGATTCGTTTTGTTCCTTCTCGGGATCAACTTGCAGATGTCTTCACTAAACCACTTCTTGTTGCATCCTTTATTGCTTTTCTGTTCAAGCTTCGAGTCGATCCCCCACTCTCAACTTGAGGGGGTATATTATAGAATGTATAGCATGTATATATCTGAATAGAAAATTAATATAGGATTATTCTAATGTTGTAATCCCTACAATTATTGTCGTGTTCTGCCACATATATATAAATATAAAGGTTGGCTAAGACACAACCTAACACATTCTATTATTCTCAACTAGAAGCGATGGTAGTGCAACAGTACTGTTTCCAGCACTAAAAGAATTCATTTTATTGGTTATGGATTGTCTTGAAGAATGGATGGTACCAGGTGGAGAAGGTGATCAGGTATTTCCTTGTCTTGAAAAGTTGAGGATTAGGAATTGTGGCAAGTTGAAAAGCATTCCTATATGTCGTCTTTCATCTCTTATAGAATTTGAAATTGACGAATGTGATGAACTGAGATATTTATGTGGTGAGTTTCATGGCTTCACGTCTCTTCAGTTGTTGAGTATACGGTGGTGTGAGAAGTTGGCATCCATTCCAAGCGTACAAAACTGCACAGCTCTGGTGGAATTGAGTATACGGGGCTGCCGTGAGTTGCTATCAATTCCCGGTGATTTCGAGAATTGAAATATTCTTTGAAGAAATTGGAAATTTGGGGATGTAAATTGGGAGCTCTTCCAGTGGACTGCAATGTTGCGCATCTCTAGAGAAATTGCAGATAGGGAATTGCAGAGAGCTTATCCATATTAATGATTTACAAGAATTGTCTTCACTTCGAGAATTAGTGATCAGATATTGTGAGAAGCTCATCAGTTTTGATTGGCATGATTTACGACAATTGCGCTCTCTTGTTTATTTAGAAATCACCGCGTGTCGTAGTTTGAGTAATTTTCCAGAGGATGATTGATTAGGCGGCCTCACCCAACTGAAGAAATTGCTAATCGGTGGTTTCTTAGAGGAGCTGGAGGCTCTTCCTGCTGAAGTTTTAAACTCATTCCAACACCTCAACTTGAGTGGATCCCTTAAAAGTCTAATCATATATGGATGGGATAAAGTAAAGAGTTTACCCCATCAACTTCAACACCTCACTATCCTCGAGGAATTGCTTATATATGATTTTGACGGAGAGGAATTTGAGGAAGCTTTGCCAGAATGGTTAGCCAACCTTTCTTCTCTTCAATATCTTCAGATTGGAGATTGCAAGAATCTCAAGTATCTGCCAAGTTCAACAGCCATACAACGCCTCTCCAAATTAGACAAATTGGTTATTCATGGATGTCCTTTGATGAATGGCTCTGAGTGGCTCAAGATTTTTCATATCCGATCAACCAGTATAAACGGTCTGGAACATGTACAGGTAAGTTGATAAAACTTAAAATTGATAAAACTCACATTCAAATAAAGGCATTCATCTAAATATGAATTTATTGACAAGTCGTTAAAATTTTAAAATTATAACCATTAAATCAATAATTTAAAGCAACACTTTTTAGTTCACACCAAAATTAAAAAAGGCATTCATTCTGCATTTTGTAGTTTAGCGTTGTTCATGTTTCCTAAACTAATACCAAGTTGTCTATTTTAACTATCATATGTGCAGTCAGACCTCGACGACTCGGACCTCGAAGACTAAAGGAATCCATGGAATGGTTATTTGAAGCTTATTCACAATAGTGTTTGTCAGGCTGGATAAATGTAGTTGGTTCAGCTAAAACTTCTGCAAATAAGAAGGGCGAGAAAATCCATTGAAAAACAACACAAATGTAGAAATAAAAGTTCAGAGATGATCCAAAAAGCACAGATCCAAAAAAAAGGACAACAACCAAATTTGAAACTGGATCAACACCAGCTCACCAAAACCACAGACGAAGCCATTGGAATGAAAAGCTCCAAGAGAAGCAACCAAGAACCCACCACTGTAAACTACAGAAACAGGGGAAAGGCAAAGAAAGATAAGAAAAAGAAGCGAAGGCAATACATAAAAAAATGAAAAGCCTGGAAAGAAGGGGACACCTAGATCAAAAATGGATGAAGCTGGCGGCTTATCACCAAAATAGTAAGAGCTTAATACAGGAATGGATGCGAATTATTGCTTGTATGTGTTAGAATCTATTTATGAGAATCTACCTTGAAGATAGAAGATAGAGTTAAGTGCAGCAAATCCTTTGAATTAGTTTTTTCAATGTAATTGTTTTCATATCAGATTCTGCTGCAGGATTTGCTGCAGAGTCTGTTATTAGAAGACCAATAATCTCTCAAGTTTGTTGAGAGATTCTATGGATTTCAAGTTCTTTGTAAGCCTTTAAATAGGCATTCTCAATTAATTAAATTGTATTGATCTTTCATACTCAACTCTGCTCTTTAGAATTTTTTTCTTCTCTTCTCAAATCAGTGTTACCTGCCAGCTTAGATTTCTATCAGTATGCGATGTTACTTCTATTATTTTATTTTAGACTTCTTTCTCAACATTTAGGAATTCAGTTTTCATGAAGTTAAATATATTGACAATTGAAGTTAAATTCAATATTCTACCTAATGCTCAGAAAGATGGGTCGAAATTGTCATGAACATCACCAAAAATGTTCAAAGTGACTTCTTTCTATACCATTTTCCTCTTCCATCTGCCTTCAAACCAGTAGTTCATGACCAGTTCTGTGTACCTGTATTTAGATAGTACACACTCCACACACTTGATGCATTCGCACAAACTAATTGCTTGATATATTTTAGGCAATTATAATAATATTTACAAATATTTCTGCCTTCGGTGTCCTCTGCACTTGATGAGAGAACATAAATGCCAATTATGGCCCTCGTAAAACAAGAAAGAAAACACCCAAAAACATGCGAGCCCCCACGATTTTGACTTGAGCTCCAACATGGGCAGGCGTTCACAAGTGCAGCCATTGGTTTCCTCCTGGCTTCCTAACTGTTCAAAATTCCTGGACTCTTTTCCTAGTTGAGTTAGAAATAGATGGCAACGAGAAGCAAAGTGAATGAATTGGGGGAGTGTCCTAGAACCCCCAATTTTAGATCTTCCACAGTAAGACGAGTAGCTGAACCCCCACTTTGATCTTCGCCAAATGCAATTGCAACCATTTTTCTCATGGGATTGAACCTCAAGAACAGCTTTGGTTTTTGAGGAACTATACTCATGCTGAAGGACTATTGATGTATATCATCAAATGTGGAATTTGAGGAACCAGCATCAAGGTTGTCAGAGATTCTTCTTCTAAGAGTAGCTTCAGAGAAAACAATATCGGAACCAAGTTGTTCTTTGCAGCCAGAAGCAGGGCAAGTATTATCGTCTCCTGTCAAGTATTTTGACACACACTGATAGCAGAAAACATGGCCACGCATGTTAACGACAGAGTCCTCAGGCAGATCCTGTAAGAGTATCATACAATAGAAAAAAGACGGCTCTGATGCAAGGTGGTACAGTTTTTGTCTTCACTGTTCATATATTGTCAATGAACTTATTGCAGGTACATACTCAAACTTCTAAAGAGACTCCTCTAACATGGTATAGACAAAGATGTAATCACTAGATGCTGAAAAAGGTGTAATGACTAAGTAGCATGGTACAGGCATGTCCAGAAAAGAACTAGACACTCCTCTAACATGATTGGCAAAGACGTACATTATTAACAAGAAATTAGGGTTCTCGTAGGTGAAAGTTTGGGTTTTCACAGATACTAGCAAGATAAAGATAGTATCCAACAAAGAATGTCCAAGAGCAGCTGAACCTTGTCTGCCAGCACAGGCATGAAGTTGGACAGTTTCAACAAGCTTATTAAGCACGGTCAGCAGAGGATAATGAAACCAACAAGAATGTGTTGTTCAATAGCTTTTTCAGTTGCCCGACAAATGTTATCTACAGTCTGTTGGGGATTCCGGCTCCCCTATGCGCGGACTGGTGGTGTTCTGATAGTTGCTCAAAGGAGGCTTAGCACACTGACACAATATTTAACGTGGTTCGACAAAGCCGCCTACATCCACGAGAGAGTCCATATTATTAGAAACAAATAGAGAAAGGATTACAACACACATGGAGGAGGAGGATCACTTCACTCAAACTCTACTCCCATTGCTCTCACACACTGCTGCACAAGGCAGCAAGCCTGCTGCCTTTGGCATCTCCTCTTTCTCTCTTGGTTTCTCTTGTTCTCTTCTCTACTCCCACATTTTGCTCTCAAATAATGCCTCTATTTATAGGCATGAATGGCAAGACAAAAGGCCATCAATTATGGCACAAATGGTGGCAGCATATGGGTTGCACCATTTTGTAAATGGTTGGTGCAACTATCATTGCAGCCTTTTGACAATGGCAACCCTACTTCTTAGGGTAGGTTGCACAAGTTGTTGCCCATTAATGGCAATATCCCAACAATCACCCCCTTTAACATTTATATAGGCAATTGTTCTCTTGCTTCTTCAGCACAAGCTTGCCTCTTGTAGCTCTTCCAAGCTTACCATTCTGAGAGTGTCTCCAGCCAAGTTTTCAGCTACTTGCCACACCTTTCAATCACCAAAGTCACCAAAGCACACCTTTTCTCACACAAAAAGATCACTACAACCAGATGGTCTGCCACTTCACATCTGAAAAGTGTTAACGCTTGTCTCTAAGACATACAACATTCCCCTTCGAGCGTATCAACCATGCTCGGTCCGAAATGATTTATCAAGCCTTACATCAAGGCTTACAACACCCCCTCAAACAAAAATTTCTATTTCCAAGTGCGACAGTCATTATCTGAGTAACTCAATATGATCACGAGCTCACCACTTTGACAAGAGTCAACTTGTTCCAGGAACCTGCGCATGCCCTCTGCTCCTTCATAGCAGTCGCGTCTTAATGCTCCACAAGTCACCCACTTATTGTCCAAGGAAAATGTCTTCTAGCTCATTGATCTTTAGCATGGGGCAATATCCATGAAAGTCAATCCTGCATTTGTCTTCATACTCATCATAACCACTTCATTGGCTATACATTTGTCAACTCATATCCAGCCATCACATTTGGCTCTGGGGCGTTCTGAACTAGGCTCATATCGTGGCCCATACACCTTCTCTAAGGTGTCTTCGCCCATTATCATGGGGCGTTCTGAACTGGGGCTCCTCTATGGCCCATGTGGACTATGGGAGAGTTTACTGCCACTAATCACATAGAAAGAGAAAGTTGCGGTATACTCCTCGCAATCCTCCACCTCGATTTCTATGTTTAGAGCTTCTATGTCTTTCTACTTGACAACTCCACCTACACCAACTCTCTTTGGTGTCTTTGCCTTTCATAGGCGGTTATCTTTTATCACAGGCGTTTACATCCCCTCAATTAGGTGCCTATACAACAGCTCATCTTTCCACCCTTGTATGCATTGGAAAGGTCTTCGTCTGTTGTCTTCATCAAGAGCACAAGAGACTTCCTATTGTACAACCTCTAACAATCTCTGCTCTGAGCTTCATCTGAGAACTCTTCTTCTCCTTGCACATGTTATCTCATTACAGTACCTCGTTGGATCACGGGTACTCCTGCACAATCTTCGTGTGCCTTCGTGTAATTTTTGTTCTCCAGATTTATTCCTATTTCTTGCTTATGTTTGACAGCAGCTCATCCTGTCACAACACCTGTCCAAGTCAAAATAGGGTGTTAATCTTTATCCCCTTTCTGTATTTCTATTTCATTATCAGGGTCTTCATCAATTCTCTCTTCGAGAAATCACAGTCACCGAATCTAACTTCTTTGGAGAAATCACCACTCCATCAGATCCTTGAACATATGGAACCCAATTGTTCCTTTGTGCCATCATCCTGCTAGTCTTCAACCGTTTCATTACAAACTGCTACATATACGAAAATAGTACCGTATGGATAATCCTTCCACTAAGCAAGTTCCCAGGAAAGATTAAAGGGGTCATACTGGTCCCGCTTAAAACCCAATCTCCTATACAGAACTTCTTAGGCCATATCTATCCATTGTACTGTCTTTTCGTATATACAACCATTTGCTAGCTTTGTTGCGGTTTTCATTTACAAGTGATCTGGAATTTCTTGGTTTAATACATGATTTCTCAACATCTGGCAAGACTACCAATTCTTAGACTCGTCAAGATTGGTCTTCATCAATTTCCACTCTCCACCTCAAATTGTACATGATCGGGTGTCCAGAGTGTCTTAATTTTGCCTTCCCTCAAGGCAATTATCATTCCCTCACTAAGCAGTTCAACACATGTAATTGGACAAACATGTGAGTCTTCTTCTTCATCTCCATCAACCACTATGATGACCTTCAGATGTCTCTTTATTAGGCAATTTTTCTTTAATAATTCACCACCACCACTTTCGGTTCAAATCTCAACGATCGGACCATACCATTGCATCTGGAACGATCACATTAGTTGGAAACAAGTCTAAAATCGTCCAAATCGCATTTCAGACGGCTAAGATTTGATCAAAACAATTTTGGCCTGATGAACGGCCCAGATTCAATCTCAGATCCAGTTGCACATAGAATCAGCTACACTAGATCCTATCCCTCAGCTCGCAGCTCGGCCCTAACTAGGCTCGGCTCGGCTCGGCTCAATTCGGCTCGGCTTAACTCGGCTCGCAGCTGGTGACGTGGCAGTCTTCTCAGGCTAGAATTCCAGCACTATCTGGTTTTTCCAGCACATTTCAGACAAAACTTCGGCGAGCTCTACAGGGCTCGTTTCAACTCCAATTTTGATGATCTTTATATCGTCAGACTCGTATCGATGAGAGGAATCTCCGCAGCAAGTCAAAATCAAGATCTCAGAACTTTGAAAATTTTGCAACTTTGAACAGAGAACTGAAAAACGTGTTTTTCTGTGTTCAAGCTTCCCTAATGCTCTGATAACACGTCATCTGACATGTCACCATTGAGTCATCATCCACGTCATCAACAGGGGTCCACATTGTCATTTCATCAGCCACGTCATCAAACTGTGACAAAATATTCTCTTGACAGAATAAGAATATTCCGTTAACAGTAATAGAATATTCCCTTCACGGTGATAGAATATTCTTTATCAGAGGCAGAATATTCCTTCCCTGAGTCAACTCGGACAGATTGGTTTTTTGGCCAACTCGGTGATTTTTTAGCCTGTTTTTGGCCGAGTCAAGCTGGTTCCTAGCATTTTCAACCATTCCAAACGCAACTGTGGTGTCCATTTTGTGAAACAGAAAGCTAAAGTTACTATTTTGGCTCTTTTGAGCATAAAAGTGCGTGTTTTAACAATTCCAGGAGTCCATTTATAATCCAAAGACGTCCTAATGGCTGATATTCCAGAAGAAAGATCAGCGGGGAATGCCAGTATACCTCCACAATACATCCCGGTATTGAGTATCAAATTTGAGGTGGAGAAGTTTGATGGGAAAGGTAATTTTGGCATGTGGAAATGTGAAGTTATGGATATGCTTGTCCAAATGAATTTGGATTTCACTCTAGAAGATAAACCGGAGGATTTGGATGAGAAAAGCTAGGAGAGGATAAATCAGTTGGCCTGCAGTTCCATCCGACTTTGTCTTGTAAAGGATCAGAAGTACGCCTTTTCAGAACAAAACTCTGCAAAGGAATTATGGCAAGCACTAGAGGACAAGTTTATGAAGAAGAGTATAAAGAATCTTCTCTACTTAAAGGAAAGGATCTTCCGTTTTCAGCACAAGAAAGGTACTTCCATGAATGAGCATTTGAATGATTTCAATAAAATGATAGCTGATTTGAAGAATTTAGATGTGGAAATTGATGATGAAGATAAAGTTTTGCTGTTATTAAATTCACTGCCTGACACATATGAACATCTCGTCACCACGTTACTGTATGGTAAAGAAAATATTAAATTCATTGATGTGTCCAATGCTTTGGTGAACAATAAGTATCGGAAGAAGGACCAAATTGTTCACAAGGAGTCAACGTCAGAAGCATTGACAGTTAGAGGCAGAACAAACCCTAGAAGATTTCGAGGGCAAGGGAGATCTCGCTCAAAATCCAGAGGAGAATAATCAAACAGACGATATCTTACAAAAGATAAGTGTGCCTTTTATCATAAAAAAGGGCACTGGAAGAAAGATTGTCCAATTAAGGGCAACAAGGAAAAAGATGAACCAACTATGAATGTTGCACGAGATGAAGATGAACGAGACTCTACATTCATGGTCTCATCATCAAAAAACCATTGTGGTGAATGGATTCTTGATTCTGCATGTTCCTATCACATGTTCCCTAACAAGCACTTATTCTCGAGACTTGAGGAGTTCGATGGAGGAGTTGTGTTGATGGGTAATGATGATGTTTGTGAGATCAAAGGGATTGGGACTATCCATCTGAAGATGCATAATGGGGTAGTCAAGACACTAACAGAGGTACGGTATGTACCTGACTTGAAGAAAAATCTCTTCTCACTTGGAGTCCTAGAATCCAGTGGTTATAAGATTATCATACATGATGGAGTCCTGAGAGCAATCCGTGGTGCATTAGTTATCTTAAGAGGCACGAGGAAAGGAAACTTATATTTCCTGGATGGATCTACAATTACTGGTACAACAGCTATTTCCAAAAGCATAGAAGATGATGAAGCAGATAATTCCAGACTTTGGCACATGCATTTAGGGCATGCTGGTGAAAAGGCTTGCAAGGATTAGTCAAGCAAGGTCTATTAAAAGGCGCCAAGACTAGGAAGCATGGGTTCTGTGAGCATTGTGTTCTTGGAAAACAGACAAGGGTCAAGTTTGGCACTGCAGTACACAACATAAAAGGGATTCTTGATTATGTTCACACAAATGTATGGGGACCTTCAAAGAATGAATCTATTGGAGGTAATCGTTGGTTTGTTACTTTTATTGATGATTTCTCAAGATGAGTATGGGTGTACATGATGAAACACAAGGACGAGGTCCTTGATATTTTTCTGAAATAGAAGAAAATGGTGGAGACTCAAACTGGAAGGAGAGTTAAGACTCTTCGATTAGATAATGGTGGTGAGTACACTTCAGATCCTTTCTTTCAAGCGATATTTTACTGTTCGCAAAACACCACATCAGAATGGAGTAGCAAAACGCATGAACCGCATATTGGTGGAGAAAGTCCGATGTATGCTATCACATTCGGGACTAAGCAAAGTGTTCTGGGGCGAGGCATTAAGCTATGCTCATCATATTATTAATCGGTTGCCTTCAGCAGCATTAAATGGAAGAACCCCCTTGGAGGTATGGTCAAGCTCTCCTACAAATGATTATGACTCTATGTGCATATTTGGTTGCTCAGCATATTATCATGTTACCGAGTCTAAACTAGATTCTAGAGCCAAGAAAGCTATATTTTTGGGCTTTAGTGGAGGAGTAAAAGGCTACAGACTCTGGTTATCTGAATCAAAGAAAGTGATTTTGAGTAGAGATGTCACTTTTGATGAGTCTGGCATGTTACAATAAAAGAAATCACAGGAGAAGGAAAAACAGTCTGGTGATGCACAACAGGTGGAGTTGGAGACTTCAGTCATTCCTATAAAGACAGTTCAGACAATCCCTACTAAAGGAGATTCAGGTAAAAGTTCAGATGAAGAAGATGCAACAACTCCAGCAACCACACAACAAGAATCCATTGCAACGAGTAAACCAAAAAGAGTTATCAAGAAACCTGATCGGTATTGTAACATGGTGGCTTATGCACTTCCGGTGATTGATGATGGAATCTCTTACACCTATAAAGAAGCAGTACAGAGTGTAGAAAGTGTAAAATGGAAAGAGGCAATGGATGAAGAGATGAAATCTCTCCACAATAATCAAACTTGGGATTTGGTACAACTCCCTAAGGGAAAGAAGACAATTGGTTGCAAGTGGGTATATGCCAAGAAGGAAGGTAATCCTGGAAAAGACAACATTCGTTTCAAAGCAATATTAGTAGCAAAAGGCTATGCTCAGAAGTAGGGGATAGATTATAATGAGGTATTCTCTCCAGTTGTTAAGCATTCTTCAATTTGTATTCTGCTAGCCTTGGTTGCACAATTTGATCTTGAGATAGCCCAACTTGATGTGAAAACTGCCTTCCTACATGGAGATTTGGAAGAGGAAATTTACATGTCTCAACCAGATGGTTTCAAAGTCACTGGGAAAGAGAATTGGGTTTGTAAACTGAAGAAGTCATTGTATGGATTGAAACAATCTCCTCGCCAGTGGTATAAGCGATTTGATAACTTCATGATTGAACATGGATACACACGAAGTCAGTTTGACAATTGTGTATATTTTCGCAAACTTCTTGATGGTTCTTTCATCTATTTGCTCTTATATGTGGATGATATGTTGATTGCATCAAAGAGCAAGGTGGAGATTGATAGACTGAAAGCTTAACTGAGAACTGAGTTTGAAATGAAGGACCTTGGAGAAGCTAAGAAGATTATTGGCATGGAGATTCAGAGAGACAAAATAAAAGGCACAGTGTGTTTGACACAGACCCAATACTTGAAGAAAATTCTAGAGAGATTTGGGATAGATGGTAAGACCAAGCCTGTAAGCACACCTTTAGCTCCTCATTTTAAGTTAAGTGCTTCAATGTCTCCACGCACAGCGGAAGAGCGCAAACATATGGCTCAAATTCCGTATGCAAATGCAGTTGGTGCATTAATGTATGCAATGGTTTGTACGAGACTAGATATCTCACATGATGTCAGTATGGTGAGCAGGTATATGCATGATCCGAGAAAGGGTCATTGGCAGGCAGTTAAGTGGATTCTACGGTACATTCATGGCACAACTGATATTGGTTTAAAGTTTGAGAGGGATGATAGACTCGAACAAAATTTAGTTGGTTATATGGATTCGGACTATACTGGTGACTTAGACAAGCGTCGTTCCACAACAGGCTATGTGTTTACACTTGCTAAAGGGCCTGTAAGTTGGAGGTCAACTTTACAATCAATAGTAGCTTTGTCAACAACTGAGGCAGAGTACATGGCAGTAACAAAAGCTTTCAAGGAAGCTATTTGGTTACATGGGTTGATTGAAGATTTGGGAATTATTCAAGAGCACGTGGATGTCTATTGTGATAGTCAAAGTGCTATTTATCTTGTAAAGAATCAGGTTCATCATTCCCGCACCAAGCACATCGATGTTCAATTTCATTTTGTTCGAGAAATTATGGATGAAGGGGAAATTCTGCTACAGAAAATTGGTACCGCAGATAATCCAACTGACATGCTCACAAAATGTGTCTCAAGGATCAAGTTCCAACATTGTTGGGACTTGATCAACATCTTTCGGTATTGAGCACCTTCAGGGTGCAGCGCCATATGGCGCATTAGAGGCAGCATTGATTGATCACGAGGATTGGATGGAAAAATCTTGCCAAGGTGGAGATTTGTAGCAAATTTGTCAACATTTTTCAACCACCATCAACCACCATGACTTTTAACCACTATATTTTTTGTAGTAGTTAGGAGTTGTTTGTTTTTTGTTGGTTGCTGTCAAGGCTCTCATTTCTCCTATAAATGGAGACAAAGAGAGAGCAATGTGAGGTAAGTGTAGAGGAAGTGTGCAGTGAGCGCAAGTGCAACTGTGAGAGTGAGAAAGTGCAGATTTGAGAGAAACAACAAGTGTAAGAGTGAAACACTGGGTTTTGTGGGATTGTACTGGGTTGAGTTGAGTGTTTGTATCATTCCTCCAATAATATACAATCTGTTGCCTTCGTGGATGTACTCGGTTTTGGGGAACCACGTAAATCTGCTTGTTTGTATTTTATTTGTGTTTGCTTTCGGTCCAGTATGCACAACACAGTCAACTGCATGAAGGAGCTTGGCCCATGGATTAAAACCATTAACCACAGATTGGCCAAGCATTTTGTAGTGATTGAGAGCATCAAACAGATGCAATAACTCTATAAAGTTGTTCCATGTTGAAATATCAGCTCCTTAGAAGCAAGCCTAAACAGGAACAGGTATTAATTTAAACTTTCAACTACATCATAGCAGTTTCAACCTTACATGTGTGATCTATAAACATTAGGACCCTTAGAAGAGTGCTTTTATGGCAACATACAGAGAGAATTAGGGCTGCCTTACATACATGATCTATAAACAGAAGGACCCTTCCTGGCAACATACAGAGAGAATCAACTGCTTTTTTTGTAACAAAGTTTACAGCTTCGGACTTCTAAAAATGCACGGAGCCTAAATGTTAACTAGTTTACAAAAGCAAAGGAGGACCATAATCTTCTCTAGAACAGGGATGCTTGCAGGATAGTGCATGTCTTCGCTTTTTCCCATCTCCATGAGTATTAAATGCAACAATCCTGGCAAGTAGCGAAGGAGAAAAGTTCCCAAACTAACCTGAACAACAACGATCATAAAATAAAAATGAACCTTCTTTTGATGGTGAATAAAAAACTGAAAGTGAAATGAGAAAGTCAATACACACAAGGAGTACATGAAAATTGCATGCGAGCTCTTTTGACCTGTTGGCAGAAGCTCCATTCCCTGTCAACAATCCAATTCTTCTATAATGACATTATACCAATGATATATAGGATAGGCTCACAGAACATCAGTGTTGTACAAGAGATCCAATTGAAGTGATTCACACTTTCTTCTCCTCACTTAGAGTGGCACTAATAATTAGGATACCAATATTGGCGATGCCTATTGGAATGCATTTTGATTCCAAGGATTCATTTACATGTTCAACAAATATTAAGAAAAACAAGGAACAGGGATGGCTAACTGATTCGATCACAATTCACAATTTCAAGAACGAAGGCTTTAAAACTACACTAAAAGAAAAGGAACCACAAGTATTACAAGGTTGATCCCAATCGCCATGGTACTGCTGTAGTAAAATACCAATGACCTGCTCAAAGTGGATGCAACGCTCAGCATAATGGCACCCAAGATTAAGAAAATTGCAGAACAATAGTCAAACAAATTGCAACCCATTGATATGATCAATTCTTTCGCGAAGCACCAAAGTCCCTAGCTTTGAGTTCATAACTCTCAAGCTCAGCTACAAGACCCCAAGAAACTAAAAGTACAAGTCTTTTAAAAAATATATTAATAATTCTGATAATTACTGTGTTTAAATATCAAAATTCTTAGACTTTAATGGGGAAAATTAACAAAGAGAGAAGTAGGGTACCTAAAGAGAGTTGAAGGGGAAGGGAAGATGGGGCGAATAACCGTTAAAGTTGCTAGAGAGAGAGAGAGAAAAAACTAAAATGGCAATTATTTCCTTTTTTAACTTCTTTATATATACCTCTTGTGTTGGAGGTGGAATTAAGGAAGTAGTTTAGAAAATAATAGAAGTATTTTGGATATGCTAGGCGTTCTGTGATATTTCAGAGATGTGGAGGGTATTTATACAAAATTATTGAAATAAATTAAATATATGTGTGAGATTTGGTTTCAATAAACAACTTGATTCTTAATACACGAGATTATGTATCTTTATTTACATATATTACTCAATTTTCTAATTTAATCTTTAGTTAATGCTACCAATTTTTTTTATTTGTTAATGCATAGAATTCTAGATCTCTTTAAGTAAATGTATTCATCATCTTTTTCATTTATAATTATTTTTGTTCTTCATATAAAAAATATATTAGAAACACCTGCATGTTCATTTATTTATGTTGAAAGATTTTTGAATGGCACTGGCCAACTAGGTAGCATAATATGTAGAGAATGCTGGTATTCACTACTTTCTAATTTTTAGAGTGAAAGAAATGTTGATAATTCCTTAAAATAACTTGAGAATTTTGGATTAAATTGGTTTGATGAGGAATAACTCGTGGATCAAACATTATACAAAACTTTAATATTATAAAACTCAAAGTATATATCAACGAGGAGAAAAAACCTTTTGTCCCAAGTTCTTGAACGAATAAAAATCCCGTTATATAAAGACTCCATCCCTTTCTATTATATTCTACATATAGAAGGAAAGATGTAGATTAGTGTAGGATTGCATGATCCAAAATGCGATTTTGATAGCCTTGTCCTCATCTTTGTGTTAAGGATCTCTCCTTAGCAAGATGAAAAGAAGATGGATTTTGAGAGAGAAGAAGAGAGGAGATAAAATGAAGAAATGTTTCTGTTATTGCCTTCCCATCCTGAAATGTTCACCATGTTTATATACAAGCTTTTCTTCTTCTACTAACTTTACTGCCGATGCCTACTTTTCTAACAGACCAACTACAAACAGAAACTTCCAGCTAACAGAACTAACCAACTGTTAACTTCAACGCTGCTGTTGCTTCTTGTTGCCCTCCTTCCAGCCTTCATCATGTCCTCTGGTTCGTAAAACATTTATCCTCGGGTTAACCCGCCCAACATGTAAGTATGTAAACTGGACTTTGAATTTGAACAAGGTCAAGTTTGATAACTATAGATTCAAGCCTGATGACAGTTCTCATCAGGATAGGGAAAGTTTCTTGTGATCTTGAGAGCCAGAGCTCTGACTGAAATATGTTTTCTTCTTCTTGCATTAACTTATTCACTTCCTATGATCAGCTGGTCAATTCACTGTAATAATGATCTCTGCAGGATGCTGAAATTGATGAGGAGGTTGATGTAATAATTTCCGAATGGATTGGCTACATGCTTTTGTATGAGGTGAGTGTTAAGATTTTGCATTTTATGTGTCCGTAATTAGCAAATCCAGATCCAATGCATTTAGTATGGGCATGAAATTATGGTTGTGGACAGATGTGCTCCATCCATTGCCTTATTACATGCAATGTTTACCATCTTGAGGACTTTTTCCTTCCCTCTTAATTTGCAGAGCATGCTGGGAAGTGTCATCACTGCCAGAGATCGCTGGCTGAAGCATGGAGGCCTTATTCTTCCATCAAATGCAACTGTAAATTTTCTACATGTCTTGATGGGGATTTGGGATGGTATTTGCAGAGAAAAATATGGCAGAGGAAGAGAACAATGCAGCAGAGGATGGTGGTGAATTAATTCTCTTCTTATTGGTATAAAGGAATAAAGCGTGAGCACACATGTTACAACTTGTGCAGGATGTAACTATATATATAAAAGGGGCTATTGACTTTCCATAGTTGTATTTGTTTCTATAGGTACTGGATTTCTTGATTATAGAGGCTGATTTGTCTCTGATTTGCATCCAGCTGTAGTTTCCATGTATGGTGGGTTGCCATTTTGGAGTGTAGTAGCCGTTGGAGTCTTTTCCATACAATCTTGGATGTTGGCGTGACAGGAATTGATCAAGATTTGGTCAGGGATGCTGTGATGCTGCTGCTGCAGACCTGTGATGCTGTTGCTGCTGCTGCTCCTGTGATGTTACTGCTGTTGCTATCTTCAGTTGCTGCTGCTGTTGCTATCTTCAGTTGCTGCTGCTGTTGCTGCTGCAGAGCTTTGATTTATGAAGCTGCACAGAGATGAAGGAGATGGGATAGTGTTGCTTGCTGCTGCTGTTGTATTGCTAATAGTTGCAAACTTAAAAGTCGTTGGCAAAACAGTGTGCATTTGAAGAGCCATCTGGGGAAACCATATTAGGTGAAAATGAATTGACATGGCCGCATGTGATGAGTCTCCTCACATTCTTAACTGTACAGTTAACTTCTTTGTAAGCCTTTTAGTTATGTAAATTGTACATGAAAAGAAAAAAAGAAGCCTTGTTTTGCGGCTTGTTAACTCCATTTGTGACATGTAAATGCTCAGGCTGCCTACTTCCTCATGATGCATTCCAAATGAACATGTGCGTGTCCATTTGCGAGCCTTTTTTTGTGGCACACACATGTGAGGGATAGAGAATTTGAACCTACAATGGCTCAAAGCTTGCTGACATTTCTAGATTTGGTGTCCCTTTAAATCTAATTCCTTGATGAAAGCAATTCTAAGAGGTGATGGCTGATGAACATACAGTTCAAATGATAATCATTTCTCACTGAAACTTATTCTTGTTTCTTCAGAGAGCATGCTTGCATGAACAACCATCGGATGTTCCTCTTGAGGGATTTTGTGACCTATGTTTATGCTTTCACAACATTTGTTCTGTACGGATAATGTGATGAGCAATGTTGATGGAATTGTCTTAGTTCAGTGTTTATGAGTTTATTGACCCACCGCATGATGAAGAAAAACCCTAAAAGCCTAATCTTCTCCACTCTAAGCAGCGGCTGCCCCCTCCCTTTGCCAAAAAAAAGAGAACCAAAGCGGCGACCCCCCCCTTGCCCGAAAAAACCCAGAGACCCCGTCCCTAGGCTCTCCATCTGTTAACACCTGAAGATGGAGAAGAAGAGGATTGATAAGAGATTCAAATTTAAGTAACCGTTACTGGAAACGCACCGTTTCATTAAGCATCTATACTGCATCGTTTTATTATTTCCTTTAAACGCATCGTTTAGTTAAATGTAATAAAATCATCAAGAGCAGCTGGGGGGGTAATCTAGAACAGTTTCAGCCTATATATACCTGTAACAGACTGCATGAATATTCACGTGAAAAGAAATGAGAAATCAATGACTCTCCTTCAATTGAGGAAGGTTAACAAACTTGCTACTGTCACCAACTTACTCACACCTCCTCCATGTTTACACACTGATTCCTTCCCTTTCTTCCCTACTACGTTTTCTACTTTCCAAATCCGCCAAGCAGACCCAATACAGTTTGGATCACTAAGTTTCTCACACATAACAAGTGGTATCAGAGCTGACAATCCACGGACTACGACCATGCCACCGGACACTAGAAACGCTGAGATCAAACGCATGGAAGACGCCATCACAGCAGTCAAGCAGGACAGTGGCCAGAAGTATGAACAGCTGGTGGACATACTGAAGGGACAGAGTCTAAAGCTTGATCAAACCATTGAGAACCAGGGGACACAGATTAATGATATAAGGCACATGATGGGCACCATGGCACAACAAATAGAGTTTACTCTGTTGAAACTCTCTCAAGCTCCAAGAAGCTCAAGTTACAACACTGAGAGGCCAGTTCCAAGTCCAGAGGGAGCTAAATTGAGGGACAAGGGGCCACGTGAGGACAGAATGTCGACTTATAAGGTACACCGACCCAAACATTTTTTCCCTACTTTCAATGGGGAAGATGTGCATAAATGGCTATTTAAATGCACACAGTACTTTGAGATAGAAGAGGTTGCTGATTCAGACAAATTACAAATTGCATCTTATTATCTTGATGGAGTTGCGCTTTATTGGCACCAAAACTTCCTCAAAAGTTTGGGAAACCAAAAATCATCGTGGGAAGATTATGTGGAAGCCATTTGCTACCGGTTTGGGGGCCAACAAGACCCTCTAGAGGAATTGATGGAGTTGAAGCAACGGGGAGAATTGGAGGAATATATTCAGGACTTTGATATTTTGTGGAACAAAGCTGAAGTAAGTGAGAAACAAGCTTTGGTTATCTTCCTAGAGGGACTGGAAACAGAGATTAAAAACACAGTCAAGATGTTTGAACCGAAAACCCTTAGACATGCATATAATCTATCTAGACTGCAATCCAATACCCAAACATACAGGAAATCCCCAGGCTATGTTAGGAGACCAGCCAGTGTGTTCCAACACCACCCTGTGCCAACCACAACTACTTACCCACCTCAGGCTACAACCAACACTACAAATCCTCAGATAGCTCCACAAAAAACCACTCCAACTCCATGGACTAATAACCCTGGCAGTAGCTACACAAAAGCCTACACGAAACCCACCAAATCCATTCGCAACCAAGACTTTGAGGATAGAAGAATGAAGGGGCTGTGTTTTTGGTGTGATGACAAGTTTGTGCCGGGGCATCGATGTAAGAATAAAAGGGTGTATTCACTTAATATGGTGGAGGAGGAAGAGGGAGTAATGGAGGAAGAGTTGATTGAAGACAGAGTTAATGACAGGGAGCTCACGCCCCATATTTCCTTAGATGCCTTAGAAGGAACTGTGGGACTGAACACTATGAAGGTCAATGGCAAAATAGATAAGACTACAGTTTGTATTCTGATAGATTCGGGCAGCACCCATAATTTCCTAAACACCACCTTAGCCCTTAAACTACAGTTTCAGTTGACAGCCATAAAACCCATGATAGTGCAGGCAGCCAATGGGGAGAAGATGGTGTGCAAATCCATGTGCAGGGGACTCAGGTGGAAGATGCAGGGAATAAGCTTCCAAACAGATGTCTATATCATTGAACTTAGCAACTGCGAAATGGTATTGGGAATACAATGGCTATCCATGTTAGGGGACATCTTATGCAACTACAAACACCTTTGGATGTCATTTGATTGGCAGGGAGAGCGAGTCTTGCTAAAAGGAGAGGATCCGCCCAAGTTCCAAACCATTGAACTCAAGCAGCTGAGTTCCTTAGTGGGCAATCAGGGGCAAGTGGCCGATTACTTTTTATGTAGCCTAATGACAGTTGGGGAGGGAGAAGAGGAGGTAACAGGCGCAGGAACAATTACCACTCTGTTTCCTGACATCAAGGATACTGATCTGCTAAATATCCTTCAGTCCTACCAGGAGTTATTCCATGAATCAAAGGATTACCACCACCTAGAACTCACGACCATAGAATTCCATTGAAAGTAGGTAGTGAAGCAATCAATCTAAGGCCTTATCGATACTCAGGGCTCCAGAAGGATATTCTAGAAAAGATGGTGAAAGAGATGCTAGCAGCTAGAATTATCAGAACCAGCAACAGCCCATTCGCATCGCCAGTAATTCTGGTGAAGAAAAAGGACTCTACTTGGAGGTTTTGTGTCGATTATAGAGCCTTAAACAAGCTCACTATCAAAGACAAATACCCCATTCCAATGATTGAAGAACTACTGGAGGAATTGGCAGGCGCAACAACATTTTCCAAGATCGATCTTCGATCAGGATACCACCAAATCCGAATGTATACAGGGGACGAGTTTAAGACAGCCTTCAGGACTCACAGTGGCCATTACGAATTTCTGGTTATGCCATTTGGCTTAACTAATGCTCCAGCCACCTTTCAGAGCCTTATGAATGAAGTTTTCAGAGACCATTTATGAAAATTCATTCTGGTGTTCTTCAATGACATATTAGTCTACAGCAGGTCCTTAACTGACCATTACAAGCATCTGGAAATCGTTCTGGAACTATTAAAGGAGCATCAGTTAGTTGCCAAGGCTAACAAGTGTTTTTTCAGCAAAGGGCAGGTGGAATACTTGGGCCACATCATTTCAGCACAAGGAGTAGCAACCGACCCTCTCAAAATTCAGGCGATTCTCGATTGGCCGATTCCTAAGAATCTTAAACAGCTAAGGGGGTTCTTGGGGTTGACAGGATATTACCGAAGGTTTGTTAAGGGGTATGATAGCATTTCTAAACCCTTAACTAATCTATTGAAAAAGGAGGCCTTGGGGTGGAATGAGGAAGCTACACAGGCATTCACACTTTTAAAGACACTAATGACAAGTGCTCCAGTGTTGGCTCTACCAGACTTCAGCAAGCAGTTTGTAGTAGAAACAAATGCATCTCTAACAGGGGTCGGGGCAGTCCTAATGCAAGATGGCCATCCCATTGCTTTCATAAGCAAATCGTTGGGTCCTAAACAACAAATCATGTCTGTCTATGAGAGGGAAATGCTGGCAATCCTGCAAGCAGTCACTAAATGGAAACATTACTTGTGGGGAAGACACTTTCACATTCGTACTGATCACATCAGTCTAAAATACCTCCTACACTAGAAGCTGACGACTCCTGCCCAGCATATATGGTTAGTTAAACTTTTGGGTTATGACTATGACATAGAATACAAGCAAGGGAAGGAGAATGTTCCAGCAGATGCACTCTCCAGGATCCCAAGCACAGCGCTCTCGGCATTGACAACTTCCACCATTTCTACAACTTTCATGGAAGAGATTGTGCAGTCTTATAACCAGGATCCTATAATTCAGACTCTCATTCAAGAATTACAGCAATCTCCAGCCTCTCATCCACACTATACGTGGGTTAATGGCCACCTTAACAGGAAGGGAAAGATAGTGGTAGGCAGTAATGAGGAACTACGAGGTAAAATTATTTCCATGTTCCATAACTCAACTGTGGGAGGGCATTCGGGCATGAGGGTTACTGCTAAATCGGTGGGAAGTTTATTCTACTGGAGGGGACAACAAAAACACATAAGGCAACACGTTAGAGAATGCAGTGTGTGTCAAAGAAACAAACATGAAAATGTGGCTAGCCCAGGTCTTCTGCAGCCACTGCCTATTCCGTATGCACCATTCATCCATATCAGCATGGATTTTGTCGAAGGCCTACCCAAATCCGAGGGAAAGGATGTCATTCTGGTGGTGGTGGATCGATTCAGTAAGTATGCTCATTGCCTTGCCCTAAGCCACCCCTATTCTGCTCCTAAAGTTGTCAAACTGTTTATGGACAATATATACAAACTACATGGATTGCCAGCATCTGTTACTAGCGACAGGGATCCAGTATTCCTCAGCAGGTTTTGGAAGGAGTTGTTCAACATCCAGGGAGTGGATCTTCACTACTCTACAGCCTACCACCCGCAGACTGATGGTCAGACCGAAATTGTCAACAAATGCATCGAACACTATCTAAGGTGTATGACCGGAGATCACCCTCACCAATGGGCAAAATGGCTTTCCCTTGCAGAATGGTGGTACAACACAAATTATCACTCTGCTACCAAGATGACACCCTATGAAGTGTTATACGGGGTCCCTCCTCCCATACACATTCCTTATTTTCCTAGGGACTCGGCAGTCGAGTCAGTGGATGCCTATCTAACTACCAAGGAAGCTCTGATTAAGAGAGTCAGGTCACACCTACAGATAGCTCAACATAGAATGACTACAATTGCAAACAAGAAACGGAGTGACAGAAGTTTTGAGGTAAGGGATTATGTTTATCTTAAACTTCAACCATACAAACAACAATCCACAGCTGCTAGAGTTTCACACAAATTAGCTGCGAAATACTACGGTCCTTACCAAGTGTTAGCCAAGGTGGGAACCGTGGCATACAAGCTCAATCTGCCTCCACAGTCAATGATTCATCCGGTTTTCCATGTCTCCCAACTCAAGAAGCATGTGGGCAACCAGATCGTGCAGCAGACACTCCCAGCACAACAGCCAGCACCTTGCCTGCAACCAAGAGCCATATTAGACAGACGTTTAGCAAGACAAAAAGACAAAGGTACCACCCAAGTACTGGTTCACTGGGAGGGACTAGCACCTGCGGACGCCACTTGGGAATTCACTGATGAATTGAGCATACGGTTCCCAAGTTTCAACCTTGAGGACAAGGTTGGATTCAAGGGAGGGCGATTGTTAACACCTGAAGATGGAGAAGAAGAGGATTGATAAGAGATTCAAATTTAAGTAACCGTTACTGGAAACGCACCGTTTCATTAAGCATCTATACTGCATCGTTTTATTATTTCCTTTAAACGCATCGTTTAGTTAAATGTAATAAAATCATCAAGAGCAGCTGGGGGGGTAATCTAGAACAGTTTCAGCCTATATATACCTGTAACAGACTGCATGAATATTCACGTGAAAAGAAATGAGAAATCAATGACTCTCCTTCAATTGAGGAAGGTTAACAAACTTGCTACTGTCACCAACTTACTCACACCTCCTCCATGTTTACACACTGATTCCTTCCCTTTCTTCCCTACTACGTTTTCTACTTTCCAAATCCGCCAAGCAGACCCAATACAGTTTGGATCACTAAGTTTCTCACACATAACACCATCCTCCCTGCAAAAGGAGAGAAACGCACAAAATACACAGCAGCTGGCCGTCATCTCCCTCCCCCGGTCATCAACACACTGCCCTCATCTCCATCTCCTGGAAATCCCTAGAGCCGCCGCCCACTAATACAGATCGTCCCTCTCCTCTTTAAGCCCCCACAAACCCTCCCACCGTTGAATAACCCAGACCTGCCTCACACACAACAAAACAGAACCATTTCCCCATCGTCATTTCCAGCTCCACCAGACAGAGGCCGGCCGCCGCTCCTCTCATCTCAGACCGAACACGGCGGCAGCCCCCGTTGTTTTCTTCCCAGTCTTCTCTCAGTCCCACAGCAACACCCCAGCGCCACCGTCAGCTCCAGTATCGCCGAGGCCATCGCCAGCAATCCAAGCACGGCAGAACCCACAGACCCCACCTTGGTCTAGCACAGCAGCCTCCACCCTCACCGCGGAGTCGTCAGCCGTCATGAAGAGGAAGAACTAAACTCAGATCTGAAAAAGAAAGAAGACTGGGAACAGATGAAAAAAAAGGAAAACTAAAGCAGACTGTTGTTGCGATTTTGTTGCTTTGCAAGTGACGTTGCTTCTCACCACCGGTGCAAAAGGGAAGAGGAGGAGGAAGCCGTTTCGGATCTACCCTGTCACCGGTCTTTTTTCGGCCGCGCGTGGAGCAGACGCACAGCCACTGTCCCTGCAGTTCTAGAAGGAGTCCTCTGCAGTTCCTGGACTTTTTAGGGACCTGTTTTTGTAAGTTTTACATGTTTGAATATGTATTTAAATTTTTATTAAATGTTTTTTTAGTTTATGCTATTTTCTAAACATGTAATACAAGAAACATAGTAAAAAGTGATGGGTACGTGTGTGTTTGTATTTTTGAATGATAAAAACAAAAATAAAAAGACATAAAAAAATAGAAAATTTAATATTTTAATTTGTATATGGTCTAAGTATACGAAGAACAAGTAAAATTATGTTATGTTTCCCGTGTAGATGTAATAACATGTTTCTATATATATTTTGGGATTTAATAATTGATTTATTAAAACTTTAAAATTTTAGTTAATATTTTAAATTTATAAGATAAAGTGCGCTAGGGGTGGTAATATTTTTTCTAGTCACAACTAGTTTTTTATCCTTAAATTTCTAACAAAGACCAATACATCAGGATTTTCTAGTAACTTTCAATCAAATACGATTTTTATCTCCACGGGGACGTGCGATAAATATGATTATTAGATTTGCTTGAAGAACTTGTCTTAAGAAAATGATTTTATCTCCAAGAAGAATTATATCCCTCTATATCCGAGGATGAGACCCTTTATTTATCAAAATTTATAGATACACTCTATCTTTTGAAAATGCAACATGTCATTATTTTATTAGTTAATTTTTATTTATAGAACCTTGTATTTATGATAAAATACTTTAAATATCTTATTTTATGTGTTAATCTAAATATATAAAAGCTTATTTATTTCAGTTCTATTTTATCTTTTTATGTAAAAATAAAATAAAAATGATACATGACAAATTTTTATTGTTAATTTTTTGCTTTCATAGGGTTAATTGGACTTTCTTAAATTTCTTTTTCTATTATGGCTTGGAGGCTAGGAATTAGAGGGGAGAAGATAGAAGGAAAGAGAAGATGAAGATGAGTTATGGAAAAAATAGAGAAATTAGGGGATTTTTTTTAATAATTTGGTGATAAAGTTGTAACATTTAACTTATAAGGGTTTTTTTAGTTATTAAATCAATTATAATAGCAATCCTCAGATTCTTTTTAAATTTTCATTGACTAGTTTTTTAGGTGTTCAAGTTAGTATATAACATGTTTTTAAATTTATTTTTTATGTTTTTTTATTGTCTTAATATACTGATGTTTAAAATAAATTTTAAAAAATAAAAAATATATTATTTTAATATATTTTTAAATAAAAATCATTTTAAAAAACAATTGTTACCACAATGTCAAATACTACCAAAAAATCTATATACTTTCTCAGTGACAATTACACATCTCAAAAGAATATTGGTACACTTGAAAGAAAAACTTGAATAATTTTAAGTTTTGGTCCTAAAACTAGTAGATTTTAATTTTTAGTATCCTCGGAAAAAACTTTTCTTTGACCCTCTAACAAAATTTCTTGCCCCCCCGTATATAGAATATGGGTGATCATTTTCGGTTCAGTTTGGTTTTTACTTATAAAAAACAACCAAATTAATTTTTTTATAAAATACAAAAAAACCCGAAACCGAACCGAAACCGGTTCAAACCGATCGGTTTCGGTTTGGTTTGGTTTTTATATTAAAAACCAAAACTCAACTGACCGGTTTCGATTTGGTTCGGTTATTTTTTTTGTTTTCTTAATTTCATTGATTTTTTAATTTTTTTCTCACCCCTACCCCTAGTATTAAGTATACAATGTGGTCTCAGGTTTGAGCCCTGTGGTTATTCATATGATGGCCACTGGAGGCTTACATGGTCGTTAACTTCAGGGCCCATGGGATTAGTCGAGGTGCGCGCAAGCTGGCCCGAACACCCACGTTAATCTAAAAAAAAAAAAAAAGTATACAAAGTTTTAATTTTGTGACCCCATAAACGCGGAGCAAGTTCAACTCATTGAAGGATCGGCTACAAAGCAAAGAAAATCGTCTAACAATGAATATTCACCTTCAATACACGTGAGTCAGCAGTCCATTAAGCTTAATAGATTCATCTCCTCCTCCATCGAATTAGAATCAGATTATATATATTTATTTATTTTCTTCCTTTTGATCATATTTCCTTTAATCATTGTTCATACAATTTTGCAGGCTGTCCTTTGTAAAGGAGTCTGTGATGAGGTGATTTTTTTAAGAATGCGTAACAGGTTTGATGAGTCTCAACTATTCTTACGGGTTAGAGCGTAGCTCAACTATTGTCTGAAAAACCTATAAGACTTTCTTCTTCAAAGGGAATTTTACCCCCATAACATGAAGATAAGAAACTCTGCCGTCGTTTTTGGTTTTTTGGAAATAGGAAAGAAAGTCCGAGAACCTATTTTCAGAAGTGGTTAAGATTTGGCAGAGACTATACAACGTAATTTTTTGACGTCTTGAAAATTATGAGTGGTAGTTTATGACGAAAAGTCTACGTACTGACACTACTTTCTTGGTCCATTATACGCGTCAAGATAATATGAATATCGGTTCACTTCAAATGAAAAAACAGTTTCTTAACATTCATTTGCACGTATACAGGCTTAGATGGATTTGGACACACAAGATAAGAAGGAAGGGTCCATGTCTTGGCTTCAGCATGCCAAAGTTTGACAGCAATGGTTCGTGGAAGATGCTGGCAACTGCCATCAATCAATTAGTACAGTGAGGGAGGGATCCTCTGCTTTCAAGTTGAACGCATCTCATCATTCCAAAACGCATTTCATTTCACAACTTTCAGACCATTCTTCTCTCTCTTTTCCTCAATCCTTCTTCTTCGATTTCCCAAAGAAAACAGGAGAATATGGCAGCAGAGCTTTTTCTTGCGTTTGCCATGGAGGAGACTTTGAGAAGGGTGAGTTCCATAGCTGTTGAAGGGATCGGACTTGCTTGGGGATTGGAGGGACAGCTGCAAAAGCTCAAGCAGTCCTTGACCATGATCCAAGCTGTGCTCCAAGATGCAGCCAGAAGGTCAGTAACAGACGAGTCTGTGAAGCTTTGGCTGGGGAAGCTACAAGATGTAGCTTATAATGCTGAAGATGTTCTAGACGAGTTTGCTTATGAGATTCTCCGAAAAAAACAAAAGAAGGGAAAGGTACGTGACTGCTTTTCACTCCACAATCCTGTTGCATTACGTTTGAATATGGGTCAAAAAATTAAGAAGATCAATAAAGCCCTGGATGAAATGAAAGATGCAGCCGGATTTGGGCTTGGATTGACATCTCTACCTGTAGATAGAGCTCAAGAAGTTAGCTGGGATTCAGATCGAGAGACACATTCGTTCCTTGACAGCTCAGAAGTTGTAGGAAGGGAGGATGATGTCTCTAAAGTTATGGAATTGCTGACTAGCTTGACCAAACACCAACATGTCCTTCCGGTTGTCCCTATAGTGGGGATGGCTGGCCTCGGAAAGACTACTGTAGCAAAAACGTTTGCGAAGTAGTGATGGAGAGAAAACATTTTGATGTGCCTCTATGGGTTTGCGTTTCTAATGATTTTAATAATGTAAAGATTTTAGGAGCAATGTTGCAAATTATTGACAAAACTACGGGTGGGTTGAGCAGTCTTGATGCAATTCTTCAAAACCTTAAGAAAGAGCTGGAAAATAAGACATTTTTTCTTGTTCTTGATGATGTGTGGAATGAAGACCATGGTAAGTGGGATGATTTGAAGGAGCAACTGTTAAAAATTAACAGCAAGAATGGGAATGCTGTTGTTGTTACAACCCGCAATAAGAAAGTAGCAGACATGATGGAGACTTCTCCTGGGATTCAGCACGAGCCAGGGAGACTATCAGCTGATCAATGTTGGTCCATTATCAAGCAAAAGGTGAGCAGGGGTGGACGAGAAACAATAGCTTCAGAATTGGAGTCTATTGGAAAAGAGATTGCAAAGAAATGTGAAGGGCTTCCGTTGCTAGCTAAAGTTTTGGGATGAACTCTTCACGGCAAGCAGGCAGATGTGTGGAAGTCAATTCTAAACAGTAGAATTTGGGATTCTCAGGATGGAAATAAAGAAGCTTTGCGCATATTGAGACTCAGTTTTGATTACTTGTCATCGCCATCACTGAAAAAATGTTTTGCATACTGTTCTATTTTTCCTAAAGATTTTAAAATTGAAAGGGAAGAGCTAATTCAACTTTGGATGGCTGAAGGTTTTCTCAGGCCATCAAATGGGCGGATGGAAGACGAAGGCAACAAGTGTTTCAATGACTTGCTTGCAAATTCCTTTTTCCAAGATGTTGAAAGGAATGCGTATGAGATGGTAACAAGTTGCAAGATGCATGATCTTGTGCATGATCTTGCATTACAGGTCTCAAAATCAGAAACGTTAAATCTGGAGGCGGGTTGGGCTGTAGATGGTGCATCTCATATTCGTCATCTCAATATCATTTCTTGTGGGGATGTTGAGTCAACATTTCGAGCAGTTGATGCTAGAAAATTGCGCACTGTTTTCTCAATGGTTGATGTATTGAATTGGTCTTGCAAATTCAAGAGCTTGAGAACTCTCAAATTGCGAGGGGCTAATATCACAGAGTTACCAGATTCAATTTGCAAGATGAGACATTTGAGATATCTTGATGTCTCACGTACCAGTATCAGAGCATTGCCAGAATCCATCACCAAGCTCTACCATTTGGAAACATTAAGATTCACTGATTGCAAGTCACTAGAGAAGCTTCCCAAGAAAATGAGAAATTTAGTCAGCTTGAGACATCTTCATTTTGATGATCCAAAGCTAGTGCCAGTTGAGGTGAGACTCTTAACACACCTTCAAACTCTGCCTTTTTTTGTTGTGGGTCAAAATCATATGGTTGAAGAGCTGGGATGTTTGAATGAACTAAGAGGAGAATTGCAGATATGCAAGCTTGAGCAAGTGAGAGACAGAGAAGAAGCTGAGAAGGCAAAACTGTGTGAAAAAAGAATGAACAAATTGGTGTTTAAATGGAGCCTTGAAGGTAACAGCGGTATCAATAACGAGGATGTGCTGGAAGGCCTGCAGCCTCACCCAGACATAAGAAGCTTGACGATTGAGGGTTATGGAGGTGAAGATTTCTCATCATGGATGTCTACATTCCTACTCAATAATATGATGGAGCTGAGATTGAAAGACTGCAGCAAGGACAGACAACTCCCAACACTTGGATGTCTTCCTCGCCTTAAGATTCTAGAGATGAGTGGAATGCCTAATGTGAAATGTATTGGCAATGAGTTCTATAGTAGCAGTGGCAGTGCAACAGTACTGTTTCCAGCACTAAAAGAACTCACTCTATCCAGTATGGAAGGTCTTGAAGAATGGATGGTACCGGGTGGAGAAGTTGTTGCAGTATTTCCTTGTCTTGAAAAGTTGTGGATTCGACGGTGTGGCAAGTTGAAAAGCATTCCGATATGTCGTCTTTCATCTCTTGTAAAATTTAGAATTGACGAATGTGAGGAACTGAGATATTTGTCTGGTGAGTTTCATGGCTTCACGTCTCTTCAGTTTTTGAGGATACATGGTTGTTCAAAGCTGGCATCCATTCCAAGCATACAACACTGCACAGCTCTGGTGGAATTGGGTATATGGATGTGCCAAGAGTTGATCTCAATTCTTGGTGATTTCCGAGAATTGAAATATTCTTTGAAGAAATTGGGTATTGGGGGATGTAAATTGGGAGCTCTTCCAAGCGGACTACAATGTTGCGCATCTCTAGAGGAATTGTGGATAGCGGATTGGAGAGAGCTTATCCATATCAGTGATTTACAAGAATTGTCTTCGCTCAGAATATTAGGGATTAGAGGTTGTGATAAGCTCATCAGTATTGATTGGCATGGTTTACGACAATTACGTTCTCTTGTTGAATTAACAGTCATTGGGTGTCGGAGTTTGAGTTATTTCCGAGAGGATGATTGCTTAGGCGGCCTCACCCAACTGAAGGAATTGGGCATCGGTGGTTACTCAGAGGAGATGGAGGCTTTTCCTGCAGGAGTTTTAAACTCAATTCAACACCTCAACTTGAGCGGGTCCCTAATGATATATGGATGGGATAAATTGAAGAGTGTACCACACCAACTTCAACACCTCACTGCCCTCAAGGAATTACATATATATGAATTCAAGGGAGAGGGATTTGAGGAAGCATTGCCAGAATGGATGGCCAACCTTTCTTCTCTTCAATCTCTTTCGATTTATTTTTGCAAGAATCTCAAGTATCTGCCAAGCTCAACAGCCATTCAACGCCTCTCCAAATTAAAGGAATTGGCTATTAGTGGATGTCCACATCTATCAGGAAATTGTAGAAAGGAGAATGGCTCTGAGTGGCCCAAGATTTCTCATATCCCAACAATCCATATAGATGGTGCACGTGTACAGGTATAAGTTGGGATTTTAATTTTTTATGTCATGCAGAATAGAGAGAACCAATTAAAGTTTTCAAATTAATAAAAGTACTTGCTTTGAAACATGAACCATCTCATTTAATAATAACCAATAAGATTATTAGTGAGATTACAAAGACGATTAAAGCTAAAACACTCTTCGTTTCATTTAAAACATTTTATAAAAGAGATGATTATTGTAATAAAATAAATTATTATTTGTTTCTTTCTACTTTAATCTAAATTTGATTCCGTACACTCACATCATATTATTAACTACCAAAATGATGACTGAATTACTTTTTTATTAACAAAATAATTTAATCAAATATTTTAATAATGATGGAAAGCAGCTAAAAGATATGATAATGATTGGTTCCACTTATTCTTTACGCGAATTACTTTAATTTTGTGGATGGTAAATAACTTATTTGCTTTGAAACTAATACCGAATTAGCTTTTATGATGTATCCTTTTGTTAACAAAACTTATCAATGATAAAATCAATAGCCATCTATATAGTATTATTTTTCTTAAAATCATCAGCTTTATATACAATTATGATACTTGAAAACAAACCACAAAATCAATCTTGGTAAAACTCACAGGCATTCATATATATATAAATTTGAATTTAATGACAATTCATTAAAATTTCTGATGATTTTTATGAGGTTATATATGTTGATGATGTTCTTATCACTACGTTCTTGCTGAATAGATGATTATGCTGATGTACTCCAAATTTCTGAAGAAGAACTGTACTTTTTGTCTTGTAAATCTACCTTCTTCTTAAATAATATGTTGCTATTAATTCATGGTTATCTTCTTGCAATTAGGAAAGCTTCATAAATAGTGGCATCTTGTTCCTTATCCCAGCCTGCCCATTGGATTATCTGATCGATGTTCCGTGGCTTGAGAAGAACAGGGAAAGCAGGCCGTGGAGAATGCGGATTTGCAATTTGGATTTTGTAATCTTCATTACTGAACACAAGCTTTCGACACTATCTAAAGAGTAAAGCTACCTAGACCACTAAAATTGCTTACTAAAATCTCTTTAATTCATTCTTTGGTTTCAAAGGATAGTAAATGCAGCAGCAGGAGGGGATGCCCTGCAAGAAAACATGTAGAGAGGAGCTTGGAGGATCCTAGCATGTTAGTTGTGGCTTATGAAGAGGAACACAATCACTCCAAAATTGCATTTCAATCTCCCAGCATGATGCTTCATATTTAACATGTTGAAGTTTGGTACCAAAGCTGGAACATGATTACTTAGTAGTAATCTACTACATTGCTATCTATCTGTTAGCTGATAGCATTATCTAGATTAGAATGTTTCTTTCAATTCATTTGTTTAAGCTTATCTAGAATTAGTCTAGCTTGTTATACAACTCCTTTGATAAAGGAGAACATAGCTGGTACGTTTCTTTAGTGTTTTATTTTTCTGTAATGTTTGTTTCCTTCTATAAATAAAACACTAGGGATGGTAGTAATCAAGAGAGACATTTTTATGCTCCTTGTTCTTTCAACTGTAAAGACTTTGTTCTTTGTTCTTTTTCTTAGTTCATCAACAATAATCTGTTCTTTATATATCAGTTTTTTACAACAATTGGTATCAGAGCACTAGGATCTTTAAAGGGGTTTTTGTGAGTGAAAACATGAGAGAATAGTAAGGTTAAATCAAAGCTTTCTGCTTTGAAGGGTTTGTGAGTGAAACACGAGAGATTAAGTGAGTTTTTTTTTACAATGGATTCTGCAAACTTTTCACCAAAAACACCATTGTTTACAGGACAGAATTTTGGTGTGTGGGCTGTAAAAATGGAAACATATCTCAAAGCTCTTGATTTATGGGAGATAGTGGAAAGTGATAGGCAACCTGCTCCTCTAGGTAACAATCCCACAATTGCACAAATGAAGTTTTTCAATGAAGAAAAGGCAAAGAGATTCAAAGCTCTTTCTTGTCTTCATAATGCTGTAAGTGAAGACATCTTCACAAGGATCATGGCATGCAAATCAGCCAAAGAAACATGGGATAAATTAAAAGCAGAATTCCAAGGTGATGAGAAGTCAAGAAGGATGCGGATTTTGAATCTGAGAAGACAATTCGAAGTTCTGAAGATGAAAGAAACTGAAACCATCAAAGATTTCTCTTCTCAAATTTAGAAACTTGTGAATCAAGTGAGACTTTTGGGAGAAGATTTACCAGACACAAGAATTGTAGAGAAAGTCCTGGTGAGTCTGCTAGAAAAATTTGAACATAAAATTTGTTTTTTAGAAGATTCAAAAGATTTTTCAGAAATGAGCCTGCAAGAATTGGTAAATGCATTGCAAGCTGTGGAGCAAAGGCAAGCTTATAGATAAGAAGGATCAAGTGAAGGAGCTCTTGTTGCAGTTTACAAGGAGAAGAGTCGGGCTAAGAATATTTTCAGAAACAATCAAGAAGAAAAAAGAGAAAAAAAAAAAGATAGGTTGTCAATCTAATAACTGGCAACAGAACAACAACATCTTCACTGAAGGGAAAGAGAAGAAAGAACATTTTCCTGCTTGCAAATACTGTCAAAAAACAAATCATTTTGAAGTCTGGTGTTGGCTCAAGAATGCACAATGCCGAAACTACAAGCAATTTGATCACATCCAAAGATTCTGCAAAAACAAAGCAGAAATTATAAAACAAGCTCAAGTAGTTGATTGTTCAGAAGTCAAAGAAGATCTTTTATTCATGGTCACAATACAAGACATGTGTAACTCAGCAAAGGCAAAGGACTCATCATGGCTTATTGATAATGGCTGCACTAATCACATGACTGCAGATATGAGCTTATTCAAAGATTTGGATAAAAGCTATCTATCTAGAGTCAGAATTGGCAATGGAGACTATGTGAAGGTTGAAGGAAAAGGACCAATTGAAGTAAGAACATTGTCAGGTACAAAATTCTTAAAAATGTTCTTTATGTACCTAAGATCAATCAGAATCTAGTTAGTGTGGGACAATTAATTGAATCTGGTTACTCAATATTCTTTAATGATAGAGTATGTGATATTAAAGATAAAAATGAAGTGCTACTGCTTTCTGCAAAAATGATGAACAGAAGTTTTAATGTTGATTGGAGAGAAGTATGTTTGAGTGCTAACACTTGTAAGAACAATGAATCTGTTCTTTGGCACAAACGGTTGGGGCACTTCAATTATGCAACTTTAAAGAAAATGGCTGACCTGCAGATGACTCACGGTTTACCAGATATACAGGAACAAAAGAGTATTTGTGAAGTCTGTCAGTTAGGAAAACAAACTAGAGTTGTTTTTCCTGACAATGCATTCAGAGTATTGTCAAAACTCCAGCTTGTACACACAAATGTGTGTGGGCCGATGCATAATGAATCATTGAATGGTTCAAAATATCTTCTTATATTTGTTGATGATTATAGTAGATTCTGCTGGATTTACTTTTTGAAATCAAAATCTTATGTGTTTGCTGAGTTTGTTAAATTCAAAGTAACAGTTGAACTAGAAACAGGAAACATGTTTGAAGATCTGAGAGGAAGAATTGAAATGTGTAGCTTTGGAACCAAGAAGGAGTGTTGAAGTTTGGTACCAAAGCTGGAACAGGATTACTTAGTAGTAATCTACTACATTGCTCTCTATCTGTTAGCTGATAGCATTATCTAGATTAGGATGTTTTTTTCAATTCATTTGTTTAAGCTTATCTAGGATTAGTCTAGCTTGTTATACAATTCCTTTGATAAAGGAGAACATAGCTGGTACGTTTCTTTAGTGTTTCATTTTTCTGTAATGTTTGTTTCCTTCTATAAATAAAACACTGGGGATGACAGTAACCAAGAGAGATATTTTTGTGCTCCTTGTTCTTTCAACTGTAAAGACTTTGTTCTTTGTTCTTTTTCTTAGTTCATCAACAATTATCTGTTCTTTATATATCAGTTTTTTACAACATAACAACCAAATCAAACCAAAGGACAACAGTATTTTCCAAGCTGGAACTGGTCGTGCACCTGCAAAGTAAGGTTCTTCTTCTGCTCCATGTTCCCTTCAAAAATGATCTCCTAATTTTTAACTTCCAGGTTATATGCTTCTTCATCAATGTCTAATTGTTTATATGCTCTCTCAAGATTTTCTAATAGGCGCGGTGCGTGGGAAAGAACCAACGTAGTTGTTCAGCTGGAACTTCTGGAAACGAGAAGGGCGAGAAAATCCACTGAAAAACAACACCAATGTAGAAATTAAAGTTCAAAGATGATCCAAAAAGCGCAGATAAAAAAAAAGAACAGCAACCAAGCTCACGAAGACCACAGACGAAGCCATTCGAATGAAAAGCTCCAAGAGAAGCAACCAAGAACCCACCACTCTAAACTACAGAAACAGGGGAAAGGCAGAGAAAGATAAGAAAAAGAAGCAAAAGCAATACATAAACAAATGAAAGGCCTGGAAAGAAGTAAGGGGAAAACTAGATCCAAAATGGATGAATCTGGCGGCTTATCACCAAAATAGTAAGACCTTAATATAGGGATGGATGCGAATTATTGCTTGTATGCGATGTTACTTCTATTATTTTATTTTAGACTTCTTCCTCAACATTTAGTAATTCAATTTTCAGTAAGCTATGTATGTTGACAATTGAGGTGAAATTCAATATTCCACCTAATGCTCAGAAAGATGGGTCGAAACTGTCATGAACATCACCAAAAATGTTCAAAACGACTTCTTTCTAAACCATTTTCCTCTTCCATCTGCCACTGTAGTTCATGACCAGGTCTGTGTACCTGTATTTAGATAGTACACACTCCACCCACTTGATGCATTTGCACAAACTAATTGCTTCATATATTTTAGGCAATTATAATAACATTTACAAATATTTCTGCCTTCGGTGACCTCTACACTTGATGAGAGAACATGAATGCCAATTATCGTAAAACAAGAAAGAAAACACCCAAAAACATGCCATTCCCCACGATTTTGATTTGAGCTACAACATGGGCAGGCGTTCACAAGTGCAGGCATTGGTTTCCTCCTGGCTTCCTAACTGTTCAAAATTCAACGTGAATGAATTGGGGGGGTTGTCCTAGAACATAAATAGATGGCCATGAGAGGCAACGTGAAAGAATTGTGGGGGGGGGGGGGGGGGGGGGGGGTGGGGGGAG
>Ga0325410_1000426_pt1 | contig 43416 bp, 21 predicted proteins | sample PopdelMetagenome_16_FD_206182 | JGI IMG/M metagenome (GOLD analysis project Ga0325410, IMG submission 206182) | Populus deltoides microbial communities from Bellville, Georgia, United States - Xylem-PdIQD-R3 | ecosystem: Host-associated > Plants > Phyllosphere > Stem > Wood/Secondary xylem...
AGATTTGATCAAAACAATTCTGGCCTGATCAACGGCTCAGATTCAATCTCAGATCCGGTTGCACGTAGGATCAGCTACACTGGATCCTGTCCCTCGGCTCGCGGCTCGGCTCGGCTCCAATTCGGCTCAGTGCACTCGGCTCGACTTGGCTCGGCTCGCGGCTGATGACGTGGCAGGTGCGTCCCACTGTGCTGACGTGTCTGTTGACTGGTCGATGATGTGGCTGCTGACATGGCATGCCTACTGTGCATGCTGACATCACGCTTACATCAGGCTGATGTCATCCCTGGCATGCCTACTGTGCATGCTGATGTCACTATTACGTCATGCTGATGTCATTATTATCCGGGTCAACCATGTGGGTCGGGTCAACTGGTATTCGGGTCGGGTCAGCCCATCCGGGAGAAGAAGACGCGTGGGGCGCGTCTGCGCGCGTGGGCAGACGCCTTGCCGGAGAGTGATGGAGAGTGCGGCCATGTCCGACGTCCGATTTTGACGTCGTTTTCACCAGTGGCTTCGTCTCTTCCTCCTCTACACAGTGGTATAGTCAAAACACAATTTTGACAACTTTCATTTTTGAGCAAAATCAAACACCCCTTTAAACCATCAGCTCTGATACCAATTGTTGGGGAATCCGGCTCCCCATGCGCGGACCGGTGGTGTGCTGATAGTTGCTCAAAGGAGGCTTAAGCTCACTGACACAATATTTTACGTGGTTCGGCAAATCCGCCTACATCCACGGGAGAGAGTCCATTTTATTAGAGATATATAGAGAAAGGATTACAACACACATGGAGGAGGAGGATCACTTCACTCTCTCAACTCCCAGCTCTTAACACAATATTTAACGTGGTTCGACAAATCCGCCTACATCCACGGGAGAGTCAATATTATTAGAGATAGATAGAGAAAGGGTTACAACACACATGGAGGAGGAGGCTCACTTCACTCAAACTCAACTCCCATTGCTCTCACACACTGCTGCACAAGGCAGCAGGGCTGCTGCCCTTGGCAGCTACTCCCTCTTTCTCTCCTCACGTATCTCTCTCTTGTTCTCTACAACCCTCTCATTTGCTCTCACAAAATCATGCCTCTTTTATAGGCATCCAAGACATCTCTTCAACAATGGCTGCACATGGGTTGATACATTTGTCAATGGTGGGTGCAACTACCATTGACAAATGGTAACCCTACTCCTTAAGGTAGGTTGCCCAATAATGGCAAATCCCAACAAATATTTTGGTCTGGTTGCCTTCTCATCCGTGACTCAATCTGTCTTCAAATTATATGTAAAATGTGACAAGTTCTGTGTTTTTCTGCTGTTTTTAGTTTCATTTCTGCCTTCTTTGTGGATACAAAACCAAAAAAAGAGACAACAATTTATGGTAGCATAACAAGATATCCAAGTACTAATTACTCCAATCTACTACACACTCTATTTCTTAACAAATCCATACTAGAATAAACAAAACTAGGATTATAATAACGAATAGAAGATACAGCATTGTGAAATAAAAGCAAAAAAACATATTCTGAATCTCGTGTAATTGCATCAAATATGAGTTTGTTCCTAGTATGCCAGATATTCCATACTATTATATAGAAAAATCCTTGCCAAACCTTTCACTGGAACTTTTCTTTAATCATTCCTTGTCATTGATGAAACAAATCATCAAAGAAAAAAGGCATGCACCATGAAAATCCCCACCAGCTAACTATTCTGTTCCAGAATTTCCAAGATATCAGACAATGAAAAAGGATATGAGCTGTAGTTTCTAACTTAGAAAAACAAAAAGGACATATATCTTCTTGCATCATGATAATTTTCCTCGTAACCAAAAAAAGAGCGAGTGTATAACCTATTATGCATAGCTAACCAAGGAAGAAATTCAGTTTTTGAAGGAGAAACACCCTTCCAAGTGACGACATTGTATATCTTCAAACCCGGTAAATGAGTCTATCAAGGATAGTAGAGCACAACTTAACAAGTGTAGTGGCCTTTACCATTTATACTCCAAAAATTTCTATTTTCTTTATAATTGTGAAGGTCAATGAGATTAATGGCATTTATCATACTCTGGAGGTGATCATTTTCTTTATTTCTAAAACATCAATTTCATATTAGATTCCAATACCAACAATCATTATCCCAAAACCCTATAGTAGAATTAAATTGTTGACATGACATTTGATACAATCGTTGATAGAATAAAAAAAGAGGCTTATCACTAACCCAAATATCATTTCAAAACTGAATTCTATTACATATCCTTATTATAAATCTAAAGTTATTTTTCAAAGCAAAATTGTTGATCATCAGAGTGAATAGTGGAGAAAATACCTGATGAACTAGAAGATAGATGCCTAGTAAATAAAGGCATACTATTTTGAACAGTTGGATTGTACTTGTTGTTGATCAAGTCTTCCCAACCATCTTGGTTTCTTGACGACAGTCTCTAAAGCCATTTAAATGAAAGGGCTTTATTTTTATGCAGTAACCCATCCTATTCCTAACCCTCCCCTACTTTTTATTTTGTTGGGATCCAATTTATAATCCCAAGATAGTTTATTGTCTTTTATATATAAACAACTAAAATTAACATAAATAATTTTTTTTATAGTAAACGGGAGAATTATATATTAAGTATTAAGCAGCCTCATCAAGTAGGTGGAGCTGAACGAAAGATAGAATATAATGGGATTATAAAAGAAAAGAAAATACCAAAGCAACGAGGGACCTAATTAGTTAGTCCAGTTCATAATACATTCAGGATTTCTAAAAAGATCTGAGCCTATATAGCTGAAATTTCTAACTGAGGACTTCAGCTAGAAGGCCAAACAGTGAAAGGTGAGATCAAAAATCATATCCCAATCCGGAGCCTTGGATTCGAAGATTAGGCGGTTGCGCGCTATCCAAATTAATCAGTACAGACCTTTACAGAAGAGGGTAATAGCACGTCGCTGAAAATTTCCATTAATCAAACCGGACCATTTATGTAGATTTTGATTTGGGTCTTTGTGCAGACAACCTTAGCATCCGAACTAGTTCAAGAAACGACCCCAAAGAGACCATGTTATAGGACACCAATGGAAAAGATGATTAATTGTCTCATTTTCCTTGCAGCAGAATGGGCAGTGAGATTCCTCATAATTAATGATTCTCCTCTCAGCTAAAAAACTTCTTGTACTCAAATTGCCATGAAGAAGAAGCCATATGAATACATCCATTTTTGGAGGGGCATAACCATTCCATAGCAGAATAGGGGAGTGATTATTTTCAGTGGCCGATAGATTATCAAAGAAAAGGCAACATGATTGAGCTGAGTACCAGCCAGAGCTGTGGAATTTCCATAACTTGCGGTCTGCACCATCTGAGAAAATGAGATCACGCTACACCTCTGCGATCAGGCTCTCCCTCATGCAGTTCTCACGGGGCCGGAGGGGTCTTCTCTAGGATAGGTTGAAAGATTTATCTATCAAATTATATATATCTGCAAGGCTGGTGTTTTGCTGCAGGGAGAGGTTATAAAGTCTGGGGAATAAGAGCTGGAGAGTGGTTGTAGAGCCAAGCCAAGAGAGAGCCCAAAACCGGATGTTCCTCCCGTCACCCACCTTGAACCCGGCATTTGCATGTAAAATATTGGCTATGTTTTGTGTTGAGAAGATCGCCGAAACAATGCCATGCCAAGTTGGAGATAAAGAACCTGTAAACTAAGGGATACCATTCATAAAGTGAGGTCGGTATTTTAAAAGAATGTGTTCTTGCCAGCCTCCTGCCACTCCATTATCCAGATTCCAAAGCCATTTAAAGAGTAGAGCCAGATTTTTGTTGTGGATGGATCCCAGCCCGAGACCACCAGAAGATTTACTCTTTATTACCTTGTGCCAAGCCACCTTAATTAAAAATGCCATGAGATGTTAAGGTTCCTTTCCAGAGAAAAGATCGGGTTAGAGAAGAGATGACTTTAATAATACCCTTTGGCATAGCGAAAACTGACATGTAGAACAAAGAAAGAGAGCTCAAGACTAATTTAATTAGACATAACCTTCCCGCCATGCTCAAAAAATTCCCTTTCTATGTGCTTAGCTTTGCTCTGATAATGGACAACACTGGTTTCCAAGTAGAGAGTCTGCTGGGATTGGCTCCAAAAGGTAGTCCAAGGTACCTAACCAGGAAAGTATCATTACAATAGAAAACTGAGTTCGCCAGGCTAGAGGTGTAGTCGTTGTCCAAGTTGATAACTATTAGTGGGCTTTTATAGAAATTAACTTTCAGTCCGAAAATGATCTCAAACCAACGAAGTATCCTCTTGGCATGTAGAAGAGAGGGAAAATCATTTGGCAGGAAAATCGGAGAGTCATCGGCATATTGCGAATGAGTTATATAATGTCTTGGAGCAGTCTGTAATCCTTTGAAGTAACCTGAAGCTGATGCCCTATTGAATAAAATTGTCAATCCCCGAACTGCGATGTCAAATAAGAAAGGAGAGAGAGGGTTCCCTTGCCTGAGACCCCTCTCCAGGCTGAATTCTCTACTGGAGGAATCGTTTATTAAGATGGCTAATTTAAAAGTGGATAAGCATTCAAAGATCAGCTTCCTCCAGTATGAGACAAAACCCATGAATCCCATGCTTGTGTCAATATGTTCCCACAAAATTGAGTTAAAGGCTTTATGTAAATCTACCTTCAGTAAAAGGCCATGCTCCTTCTTGCTGCGCACACCATAGACAACCTCATTTGCTATCATGAACCCGTCTAAAATCTAACACCCAGCAATGAATATAGACTGGTTAACACTGATTACATCTGTCAGGACATGTCGAAGCTTAATGGACAATAGCTTTGCCACTATTTTATATAACTCGTGAATCAAGCTTATCGGATGAAAATGGGAGAATCTGCTCGGCCCCTTTGATTTTGGAATCAAAGTTACAAAAAAAGAGCTGATACCCTTTGTAAGTTTACTAGTTTTGAAAAAACTTTTAACCAACATAAAAACGTCTAAGCTGATGATATTCCATACCTTTTTATAGAAGGAGAAGGTGAAACCATCGGGGCCAGGGGCTTTGGAACCATCACAGTCCCACACAGCTTGCTTCACTTCTTCCATTGAAAGTGGTCTTTCTAGCCAAATTGACTTGGCTTCTGAAATTTTGGAGAACCCTAAGCCTCTCATTTCAATTCTTTTACATGTTGGTTTGCGAAACAAGGATGAGAAGAAGTTGACAGTGCCTTCTTTTATATCATTTGAGGAGACTAGGTGACTACCATTATGTTCAATCTTACTAATGTAGTTGCGGCCTTTCCTTAGACTTGCTGATATGTGAAAAAAATGAGGGTTCTTATCCCCCATTTTACACCAGTTTTGATGGGATTTTTGCCTCCAGAAATCTTCAACCCTTCTGTTAACCTCCCATAGTTCAAAGTTCAGCCCTTGGAGCTTTTTTTTTCGGTCTCAAATAAGGGACACACTTCGCTTAAGTTTTTAAGTGTTGTAATGGAGTTCTGGATGTCTACAAGTTTTATATTTTGATCCCCGAAAATGGATTTATTCCATTGTCTCAGCTTTTTTCCCATGATCCTCAGCTTCTTAATCAGACTAAACTCACCTGGAAATTCCTTGCAGCTATCAGACCAGAGGGCCTCAAAATCTGTTAAGAAAGAAGGGTGTGACAACCAGCAGTTTATGAAACGAAACGGCTTCCACCCCCAGTCTACCTCAGGGCTTTGAAGGAGTAGCTGACAATGATCGGACATCCCTCTAGGGTAGCGGCAGAGAGATAGAGATGGGAACTGCAGCTGAAAATCCAAGGAAGCAAAAGCTCTGTCAATGCAGTTCATAGAGTCACCTCTAAACCAAGTGAACCGGTGCCCCTGCAGATTGAATTCAACCAGTTCACAGTTGGATATGAATTTGTGGAATGAAGTTGAACCTGATAGATTGAGGTGACCACTACTTTTTTCATGAGCATGTAGAGTTTCGTTGAAATCGCCTAGCACCACCGGTGGTAGTTCGAAAGCAAACTTAAGAGTGGTGATTTCTTCCCACAGATCATCACGTTCCTTTACTGAAGATGCAGCGTAGACACCAACTATCATACAATTAAAAGAATAGGGAATATGTGTCGCACCCTCGCGAGTGTAGTGCGGCGTCGCGGTGACCCTCGATTGATTTCGGGGTCTTTTTTTGTGTAAAGGAGTCGCCACCTAGTATTTTGGTCACTAGGAACCCTAACTGGTCTTTCAGAGATTCTAAGGCAAGGGACTGGTTGCGTAAAGAAAGGTATTAGCACCCCTAGTACGCCCTACCTAAGGTAAGCTGCTTGGTGTTTGGTTTGTCTTATAATTGCTGTGGTATTGGTGTTTTCTAATTCTATCAGTTTTTCTAAGTTTGATTCTAACTAAATTTATTAAGATAGAAATCCAAGGAGATTTCATGTGCTTTAAAAGCTCATTTTTCCCTTGGTATTTCAAGAGTTTGCGACTCGTAAATCACAAGGAGGAGGGACAAAAAATTTAGAAATCTAGGGCGTTTTAAAAGCCTATTTTTGCCTTAGTGTTTTATACTCTCACGACTCGTAAACTGTGGAATAAAAAATTAAAATGTCCTCGATTATAATCAAGGCTTCTTTCAAGTATGTGTGCGGATTTATTATTCCTAGAAAATTATTTTGGATATTTACCACTCCGAGTTTCTTTATCCAAATATTAACAGTGAATAATAAAAAATTATTCCCAATAATATTTTGGATATTCGTCCTTTAAGGATTTCTTTATCCAAACATTAGCGGTGAACAATAGATGAATTCCCCCCAAAATAAGATTTTTATATTTTTTGGAATATTGGCCAATACCCTTTGGAGTTTTACAAACATGTTGTAATATCCAGAAATGCAAGAAAACAATTTTTTTGTTGTGTTTAAGAAATCCATGCGAAAACACATTTTTAAAACTTCCAATATTTCTTGTATATAAAAAAAAATGTTCAAAATATGTTAAGGTATTGGCCGTATGCAACACACAAGAAAGCAATTTTTGATATATATATGTATATTTGTCAAATTGCGTCAAAAAAACTATTTTTATACAACAAAAAAAATTCAGACCTTAAAATAAATATGCCAAAAAATCATAAATCACTTTCTCTTTCTTCTATTTTTTTTAAGAAAAAAAAAAGGTCTAGCAGGGTAACTTGCCCAAGCAAGTGACCCGGCTGGATACAAGGGGTGCAACCCTCTTTTGTGAATGGAGAGCTGCTGTTCAAGTGAATTAATTCACTTGAACAGTACAGACACATACATTACAAATAAAAAAGACCCAGCTAACAATGCACATACCAAGCAAAAGAAAGCATGCAACATGTGAATAGAAAACAAACCTGGAGACGAAGAACTGCTGTGGCGTTGAAAGAGTGATTGTTGCTCGGTCTGGGTCCTTCTTCTGTTCTGTGTTTGGGTCTGCTTATTGCCTCCTTCTTTACTCTGCGCCTCCGTCACTTTCTCTACTGATTCCTAACTTTCTTTTCCCGTTTCTGCAGTTTTTATTTGCAGAAAAACAAATGAAGCATAAGCGTCTTTCTGGTTTTTCTTTTGCTGTCTCTCTCCCGTCCTCTATTCTCTCCTCTCTTTTCTTATTTTCTGCTCTCTTTTTCTCTGGTTTTCTCCTTTTTTTATGCTCTTTTTTTCTGCATTTTTCACCCTCTTTTGCTATTTTTCTGCTCTGTTTTTTTGCTGCCCCTGTTAGGTCATTAGAAGGGCTTATGTATAGCCTAAATATGTCTCTATTTAGGAAGGATTCAATGCATTAATCCTAACCTTCCTTTCATCTACGTGTCTAAGAGTATGAAAAGAGATCTCCGGGTCTAACTCAAAAACTGACGAATGCCGAGAATTCTGATATGATTGAGAGTATGAAATAAGAACAAAAATCACAAAAACTAGGCCAAAAATAGAGTTTTTTTTAGTGCAGACTTGGGTCAATATCCTTCTCGCGGCAGAATTCTCTGCCTTCACGTTAGATATTCAAACGGGAACATCTTGAGCCTCTGATATCGAAATCAAGTGATTCAAAAGCTCAAATTCATCTACGTGTCTAGGACTACAACTTTGATGAAGGAGTCGAAGTGAGATAAAATCGTTTTAGAGAACAGAATCTGGCAGTAATCTAGTTGGTCAAAAGGGTTCTTCATCTGACATCCAAATCTGACTGAGAATCTGCTCTAAGAACAATGATCCCTAGGACCTAATAAAGGTGTATGTCAACTTTTCAACATGTCATGAGTGACAAAATATACCTAGGATGGTCAGATATCGTGCAAAACCGAGTCAGAATCAGAGTCTAAGTTGGAACAAAAAAATTGCGACAGCAGCAAAACCATTTTTTTTAGTGCAAATTCTGAGGGATTTATTCAACCTTAAAGACCAGATAAAAAAAGAACTAATTTAGCATTATGAAGACTCCAGATCAACCTAAGAAAACCTGATGATTTTGGTAATAAAGGGGAAGGATAAAAAGAGCAGAAAACAGCTCAAACAAGGTTTCAAAAAAACAAAATATTTCTTTCTGTGCTTTTGTCAATCTCCTGGCGAATATGAGCTAAACTCCTACACTCTGTTCAAAAGAGGTATACACCATCTCCAGCACGTGGGGTCCAAAATTGAGTAACAACAATATGCGTGCCACATAGGCTGATCCACTACCCCCCAAATTCTACAGAGTCAACTTCAAAGATAGAGTTATCCCACATTGCTATAATCCCTTCTGATTTCCCTACAGATTCTAGAAAAGCTCATTTGATAGTTGCAATATTCCACAGATTTCTAATGAAGGAGTCTCAACAGTTATTTTTCTTTGTTTCTAAAAGAAAACAGATACCAACATTATTGTTTATTAGCCTATTCCGGATGGAATTTCGTTTGTGTTACATCCTAAACCACAGTTGTTCCAAGCAAAGATATTCATAAAGAGAGCAAAAACCCAAGGCAGACGAGACTTAGTGGGGTAGAAAACTTACAACTAGTTAACTGATGTCCACTCATCTACTTCTCTATCAATGTTTCTCATTATTCCTTCTTCGTACCCTTTTAGTTCTTGTGAGTTTCCCAGACCTAGAGCCACAGCATCTTATATCATTTCTTGAGTCTCCTCACTGTCAAACCCATTGTCTTGATGCTTCACACAAGTGATCTAAAACCGAATATTTCCTTGTTGGATTCCTGAGTTTAAGGAGTTTGAAGAATCACAATCCTTCATAGTGTTAGCAACACTACCACTGGCTTGCAGCAACTTCAGTTTTCTTATTTTGTTGCTATTCTCGTTTGCGTTTTCATTGGTCGCGTCTAAAGAGGTTTGTGGGCTACTTTGAGGGTTCAACAAGGGTGGTAGATGGAGATGCATGCCACTGGTTTTATCATCCATGGAGGTATAGTTATGGTTGTTTCCAATGCCGGATGACTCGAAAACAGGGGATGGCGTGGTGTCTTGTAGAGATGTGTTATTTTGGGTGCTGGTTACCTTCATTGCAAGAAGGTTAGGTGCTCCATCAGATATATGAGCTGCAAACGATCTAACTTTCATCACATTCTTCCTTTTGCTGAATGAAGATTTAGGCGCAAGCCCTCTGGTTCTTCTAAGCTTCTTATCTTTTATTTTTCCTTCCAACTCCATTTCCACTACTTGTGGTTCTGCCAGGTCACGTATGAAGGCAAAAAAAGATTGCTGATGTGTATTATGGCTCCGGTTTTGGGCTAGTATCATGTGTCTCGTTAGTTTTGGGGTAGGCCTTGTAACTTGGGCTGAGGAGGCTTTAGTTTGTGTTTCTTTTTTATTGAGGCCCACTCTTGAAAAGGATACTGTTGAGTCATTTGGGTTGCTGTAGCTGGTTTTTGCCACTTGTATTTTTTCCTTAATGGTGTCATAGCATGGCTCTATAGAGGATGATTGGTAAGAGGCGGTGTGCAGTTGCTGATTTTTTGTTTGTAGCTTGTGTGTTTTCTTAGTTTCAGGAAAAAGGCAGAAGGTTTTGTATGTTGTGTCAGATTGGTCTAGGTTAATTATTTTTTCTATCCTTTTCTATTGTTAATTACAGCGTGAGAGCAAGCAACGAGTTGGGTGCTGGACATCCCAGACCAACATCATTTTCTGTTATAATAGTAAATTTATGCTCACTGCTCATCTCTGTGATCTTGGCTGTTATTGTGCTCTTACTGCGGCATGCCATAAGCTATGCCTTCACTAGCGGTACACTAGTTTCCGATGCTGTTTCAGAGCTATCTCCTTCCCTCGCAGCCTCCATCGTGCTAGGTGGAGTCCAACCTGTTTTATCTGGTAAGGCTCCTTGATTTATGTGAGATAGTATTGTGGATGTTCCTGCAGTTCTCTAGCGGTCCCCTCTCTGCTGTCTTTTACTGCTTGTCGTTTTAAGGGCATGCCGCCAAATTTAAGCCACCCCGTCACATCTATGTGAACTCAACAAACTTTCTTTGTAGATCATAGAGACCGATAGTTCGAAAACATTTCATTGACTGATTGATTTCTCTAAATGTTCCTTTTGAAGGTGTGGCTGTTGGGTGCGGATGGCAAGCATTTGTTGCTTATGTCAATCTTGCATGTTACTACATCATTGGCATCCCGTTGGGTTGCGTTCTTGACTTTGCATGCGACATGGGCCGGAGTTTACCATCCATATTGACTTGATGAATCAATTTTTTTTCAGTTTTAATTTTATTTTTTAATATTTAATTGTTAGAGATTGGCTTCATGATTTATTTTAATTTGTTTTTTATAGGGTTATTTTAGTATGATGATCTTAGTTGCGAGTTTAATGAATTAACCTAGTTGACTTAGTTTTTTTTTTCTTTTTTATATAACCCTTTTTGTGTTTTTTAATTTTATTTTTTAACATTTTATCAATTGAAAATTAGACTTCATGAATTATTTTGGTTTGGTTTCTACGATATTATCTTAGTCTCATGACTCAAGTCATAAGTTTGTCAAGTTAACCTAAGTTGATTTTGGTCATTTTTCTTCTTTTTGTTAATTGATTTTTTTTTCAATTTCATTATATTGATTAAGAATTATGCTTTATAATTTATTTCAATTTATTTTCTATGAGGTTATTCTAACATTATGAATTGAGTCGTAGGAATCATAGGTTAACTTAGGGTTGACTCATGTTTTTTTATTTTCTTTCTATGAGGTATCATAATCTCATGACTCGGGTTACAAGTTTGGTGAATTAACTCAATTTGATTTGGGGCATTTTTTTAGTCCTTTTTATTTGATTTTTTCTTTCAATTTCATCCTTCAACATTTGATTGATTGAGAATTGAGTTCATAATTTATTTTGATTTGTTTTCTATGGTATTATCTCGATTTCTTGACTCGGGTTGCGTGTTATCTTGGTCATTGTTTTGTCCATTTTAATTTTTTTTTCAATTTCATTCTTTAACATTGAGTTAATTGGGAATTAGACTTCATAATTTGTTTCAATTTACTTTTTGTTAGTATTATCATAATCTCATGATTTGGGTTGTGGATTTGATAAATTAACTCGATTTGACTCGGATCAATCTAATATGTTTACATCTCAATATGTTTTTTTTTTAAAAAAGATATCAATCTACACATGAATTAATTTTTTTTCCTACAGAAAACATTAACAATATATATATATATATATATAAAATTATATTAAAAAAATGATTTAATCAGCAGTGTGCAAGGCCAAGCAATCCATTCCAATTTTGGTACCACGAATGAAGACGTAGGACCGAATTAAAAGACAAGAGCTTTTGCTGTCTTTAAAATTTCACGTGTATAATGCCTGCTTTTATTACCATGATAGGACACGAGTCGGAATATTAATTTCGCAGTTCCATATTATATTTTATATGTTTAAATAAGAAGTCATCTTTAGCTTTCAAGAGAATTTAAGAACTCAAAAGATGGAGGATTCGGATAGATAATTGTTTGAAAATCGAGTCAGGAAAACAAAATAAAACGGATCAATGCCAATGTGTTGCACGTGGTATTATAATTATATTCAATATTGAGTTCTATATAAACTACAAAGCATAGGAAGTTTTGAGACCATCCCTAAACCAATTCAGTATTTGATCAAGAAAAAGTTATGAGCAGCATAGGGCTACAAGTGACCGCTAGCATTGCTGATAGATGGAGAGAACTGAGTGGTGAGGAGAGCTGGAATGGCTTGTTGAATCCTCTAGACATTGATCTCCGCCGCTCTATTATTAACTATGGCGATAGGGCAACAGCTAATGGGAATGCCTTTAACAAAACGAGTCTAAGATCAGCAAACTGTTGTGGATTTAGCCGCTATGCACCAAGAGATTTCTTCTCCAAAACGGGCATACAAACTCGCAATCCATACAAGTATCAAGTGACAGACTTCATTTATGGAAAAGTGGATGCCAAAGTACTACTTTTGGATGACAGCGAATCCACCTGGAGTGCCTATGTAGCTGTGGCAACAAATGAAGGAAAGGCTCTTTTGGGAAGGAGAGATATCGTGGTTTCTTGGAGAGGAACTTCGTTGTCGGTTGAATGGTTGAAAGACTTTGATGCGGAGCTAATATCTGTGCCAGAGATATTCGGAAACGATGTAGCTAAGATGCACAAGGGCTTTCACTCCCTCTACACGGCCAAAGATGACAAGTCTACTTACAGCAAGACTAGTGCTAGAGACCAGGTGACTCTTGATATACCTTGAAAGTAAAATTATACTATGTGAAAGAATTTGGAAAAAATTAAGTATGATCTAGGCTATACATGTTTCTTTTCTTTAGACTTGAAATTAAGGCTAAAATATTTTTCCGAAGACTTATGATAGAGCTTAGGAAAAAATTCTGGAATTTTCACTAATGATTTGGACGTATCCTTTCGTTTTACTAGAATGAGAAAAAAAAAAAATATTATGCCTTTTCATGGAAGATTTGAATTCAATATTTCCTGTGTGGAGCCTTTTGGAAAAAATCTGGATAGCCAATGCATGATTTGGGTGTGAAGTTAGCAATTATCAATTAACAGATTCAATAATATATAAATATGAAATTATCAAAACGATATGGATTATATAACAAGTGCTAATATATTCCAGGCTCTGGCTGCTGTGAGCAAACTCGTTGACCAATACAAGGATGAAGAAATAAGCATAACAGTAACAGGCCATAGCTTGGGAGCAGCAATTGCAACGTTGAACGCATTAGACATAGTCGTTAAAGGCTATAACAAGACCACAGGTGAGCAAAACAAGGCATTTCCTGTCACAGCCATTGTATTTGCTAGCCCCCGCGTTGGAGATACAAATTTCAAAAAGTTATGCGAAGGACTTGAAGATCTGCATGTCTTGCGGGTTACAAATGAAAAGGACATCGTTCCTAACCTTCCTTTCGACATACCACCTTCTTTTAGCTTTAAACATGTGGGAGAAGAATTGCGAATCGACACTCGAAAGTCACCGTATGTAAAGAGTATGGATGATTTGGGTGATTTTCATAACTTGGAACTTTACATCCATGGAGTAGCAGGAACTCAAGGGAGTGAAGGGGGATTTAATTTGGAAGTTGATCGAGATATTGCCCTTGTGAATAAAGATCTGGATGGACTGAAGGATGAATACAATATACCAGCTGGATGGTGGGGCATTGAGGACAATAAGGGCATGGTCCTCGGCGATGATGGAAGATGGAAGTTACTATCTTCTGCGTGAGATACTGTCTATGCATGATAATTATGGTAATGAAATAAATTATTGTGATGTCGAGGCTACATCTTTTAGGTAATGCATTCTTCTAGAGTCCATCTGGTTGTGATGTTGCTTCTGTGTATGGCCATATTAGCATCATTTATCTACTCCAATAAACCCTTCAGATGTCTGATTATATACCCATCAATAGTTTTGATTACGTAACATATACAAGGATGGGATCTAAACAAGTCTGGATAAAATAAACTGTTAATTTTATTGATCTTAAAAAAATTACCGGAGTGCAGCTTCTTCATCTTTTTATAATGATTTCTAGAATACCAGGTGTGTGAAAGAGTAAAATTTAGAAAGGATTATAATGTATATTGATTTTCGTGATTTAAACAAGACAAGTCCCAAGAATAATTAATTAGTCCCTTTCGACTAATTGAGAAACAAATTGATAAGGCAACAAATTAATTGCCCTCCATGGTTATGGAAGTAATAAAAAAAAAAAAAAACCTTGGTGAAAAGAGTAAAACGCCCCTAGATGAAATATTTAATATGCAGGATTTTCTAATATTTAATACGAAATATTTTTTCTAACAAAAATTATTTAATACGCAGCTTTTTGGATGTGTATTTTTACATAAAAAAATACTAAATTTAAATTGAAAAGCTTATGCACACATCTTATTCAATAAATCAAGAATCATTTGTGCAAATAATTAGAAAAAAAATCATTAACAATAACTAAAAATGAAACTAGAAAAATTAAGAGACACATGCAGAACAAGATATTTGATCTTGTAAAACAAGTTATTTATCTTATTGTGTTTAATGAATTTGTTGATTAAAATTATTTTTTTAGTAAATCAAAGGATAATAGAAACAAACACACATGCATATAAAATTGATTGAATAAAATAAAAGAAAAAACTAAAAGTAGGAAAAAAATAATGCAAATCAAACACTAAATGATGAAATCAGAAAGAAAATTCAATTATACAAAATGATTTAAAATAAAAAATGATAATTAATTAAAAGAATAAGGGTGGAAACTGAAACAAAAAATAAATTAGAGGACAACTATAATTTTTTATTAGAGGATTAAATTGAGAAGAAAAATAACTTCAACCAAAGGAAAAAAAAAAGAATGAGGACCAAACTGAAAAGAATAATGCACTAGAAAATTGAATTGAAAGATTAAATTGAAAACCAATAAAACATTTATAAAATGACTAAGGATAAAAAATAAAAATTAAAAGAATAAGGATCAAATTGAAAAAAAAATAAAAATTGAAGTTGAAGGACTATAAATTAAAAACAAATTTACAAAATAACCAAAAAAAAATAAAAATCAAAATAATAAGAATTAAAGTTGAAAATATCTCTTTATTATATATTTTTCTTTTTTAAAAAATAAGTATCCTTGGTCATCAGTATTTATTTAATTTCTACTTTGAGACTAAGAACATAAAGTCACATATACCCCAATCAAATATTTAAAACCTTATCACCCTCATTTATACCCAATTTATAAGCCTTTTGTTTTAAATAAAAAAAACAAAAAAGTAATTATATTATAACAGTAAATAGTAAAATGTGTTATTTTTATTTATTTTGAATAAAATGAATAGTAATGACTAATAAAATGTGTTACAGTGTTTTTTAAAGTTTTTTTTTATTGTTATTAATATATGTGTTTGAGTTAGTTTGTACGTACTTTAACTATTTTTATAGATTCTAGAGTTAACAAATCATGTAAGCTTATAATAACTTTAAGGTTTATGAAATTCAAACTAATAATTTTAAAAAAATAAATATAAAATCTGATTAATTAAATTAAACAACTAAATATTGTAATTTTTAGAGTTCTGAAAAGGTTATATTGAAATGACGAAATCTAATCGGTTAGTTAAAATTGACAGTTGATTGGAAAAGGTCACATTGAATCCTCTCGTACATGTCAGTGGCGAATTTTGGACGTATGCGTCCTCACGTGGAATTCCGCATACCACCGAAACTTGGAATCACAGTGGTCCCTTGCCATTAAATGAATTGGCATATTTCTAAATTGTACCAGGATTGCATTCTTTGGTCCATTTCCATTATTCAATTTTCTTAGTCTAACGTTTAAATTACTAGTTGGAGTATATGTAAAACGATCATGGGTACTTCGATCCAATGCCATGCTGATTTATCATTCAATGCCACACACCATTGTGTGTTTTATGATTTTATAAAAATACAAATTGTTTGTTTTTATAACATGTTTTTAAAATAATAATAATAAAAAATATATAGATTGTTTCGACCTTGACCCAAACAATCTTGGTTGCTCAAGTCAAGCTTAAGTTACCAATCACCTTAGTTGCCTGGGCCTAGCCTGAGCAACTAGGACTGTTTGCGCAGTCAAGTTTAATACAACTTAAATATTTATTTTTTATTTTTATTTTATATTTTGCACATCAGTTGTCATGTGCAATAAACTTATGATTTTTTTTAAAAAGAGAACTTATGATTTTGTCTAAAACCATGTAGTGAAGAGGATGTAGTTAAATGTCTGTTTTTGGGTTAAAAAGTGTCGTGAGTTGTTACCATAATTAATGACAGTTTGGAACACCTAACAACACAGGTTAAGTATGTGGGATCAATATAATAATTGTGTTGCAACCACAGCTTCACCCAAAGTATGTTATACTTGCTTCTGAAGATTCTTGTGCAAAGTTATTGAATGATGAAAGACTGTTCAATTACCTTTTGACCAAAATATCCCTCTTCTCCTCTCTTCCTCCCTACTCTCCCTTACCCTCTTCTCATCATCCCCTTGTTTCCATCAACAATACACAGTTTCCACTGACCTCTTCACTCCTTCAAACCTCGGTTACAAACGCTTTGTTTCCTTTTTTTTCGGCCACAAACGATAGCATAACCCACGATTCAGTGTTTCGACAGCAACCACCATCCTTGTCCAAGATCTACACAAATCACCACCAGATCTATTTTCCTTATGTCATCTAATCCCCTCATTGTTTACAACCTAGTGTTGTCTGCTGAAAAAACTAGCTAGGTAAATTTTAATTTCAATAACTGTTCACTGTCCACTGTGCATGTTCATCAGATTTGAGAAACTAACCAGATCTTCTGCATTCTCCTGTATCACTATTTGTTGTTGCATGAACCTTAGATTTTCTCTTCAAAACTTTAGTAAGCATTCGTGGACCCCATCATCTTGTTTTTAAGTTGCATTACTTAAGACATTGAAAGTCAATTATATTATATCCTAGTAATTTGATTTTCTTTGAAATCATCCTTAAGATCACCAATTTTGATTAGTGAAACAGCAAAATACATGGTCAATATGGATGGAATATTACTTATTTTCATTTCTTGTATTCTCATAGAGAAGCTTAGTGATCCTTGTGGATTTGAGAAGTCCACGTCTCTCACAAGGAGCTTATAGTATTTTAGGAATAGTCAAATAATAAGCAAAACATGAAATTAAAAAATCAAAAAAGTCAAAGTAAACTAATGTTGACAAAGATTGTCAGAGAATAATATAAATTATATATTAGGACCTCACCTAACAGCTTAAACTTTTGGGTTGAAATGGTTCTTTGACATGATATCAGAGCCTTGATGACCAAATGGTCACGAATTCGAATTTCACTATCCTTATTTATTTGATAAAAAAATCAAGCACAAGATAATGTGAGCCTGTGCAAGTTTCAAGATCAAAGGGTTTTCACTTGAAGGGGTGTGTTAGAGAATAATATAAATCATATATTGAAACCTCACCAAACAGCTTAAGTTTTTGAGTTGAGATGGTTCTTTGACAAAGATTATGTATTAGTATACAAGCACATAACCTTGTCTCTTAGGTTTGTCATTTCCTTTCCTTATACTGCTAGCTTGTTGTCATGTAAGTCATGAACAAGAAATACAAGTAATTGCCTCATTTTCTCTTTATTGAGTTAGAATTTGAACCGTCAATATATAGCAAGTTTATTGATCAATACGTAATCTTTCTTTCCAGCCACACATGCTGGCATTTTATTATTAACTATGAAGAATGGATTAGACAAGAGCACTAGATTATATGAATTTGGTAACAATTAAAGCACACCTTAAGCTTATGTTAAACGTATCTCCTTAAGCTTATTATCTCTCTTTCCAGTCTTATGCTTTTGAATTTTCTTTAACATATTTGTATTGATTAGATTTGGATAGTTTCTAATCCTATCCTTACAATAAATGTATATCCTTTGATAGTAAATAATTGTAAATTAGCTGTCAAACAGTTTAACTTTCGTTGCACATATTTTTATGGATGGAAAACAATCCATTATGCTACCTAGACCAAAATGAATAATGGATTTAAAAAAAAAATTGATGCATAACGCCATAGTTGGAAACAATTTGCCAGAAAACATGCAAGATCTTTACCTATTCATGATAAGAAAATAATCTATAAAAGATGATTAGGGTTTTTGATTTTGGTTTGAATCTAGTTTTGTCATTAAGAGTCAATAATGAATATCTTTCAAAGCTCTTCTCGCTACAAAATTAACATATATGGTCTGTCATGGTGTATGTTAAGCCAAATAAAAAAACCATATAGTATTTTGTATACTTGTTATACACATATATAGTTTTAGTCATAGTGTTTTGAAATTCATTTATATTACACATGAAGTATTGTTGTTTGGATTGTGAAACCCATTACACAATATGTTTGGAAAAGTTTTACTATAAATTTTCTAAAAATCAAACCCTTTACACTACAAATTCATTATTACTATATAACATTAAAGAAATTAATTGCTTAATTCTATGTTAGAAAATTCACTTAAATTGAGAACATGGAAAAGTCTTAAAATCAAGAAAAGGCATGTTAGACTAGAGAGATATTACACACATTTTATGACATTTGTATTTAGGCAATTGAGAAGGGAATGAGAGCCAACACTTATTTTGACAAGGCTGGCAGGAAATATGTCATTACCTTTAAAGAGCAAATCGATTATGTATTCATGAAAATACAATTGAAAAATAAGTGGGATGAGAAAAATAAGTGAGATGAGATGAAAAAGGATTAGAGGATATGAAAGAATTTGATTTCTGAAATAGGAGTTGGTTGGAGTTTAGAACTGGAACTATTTCTGCTACTAATGAGTGGTGGAAATCTAAATATTGGTATATTTTTAGTGTGCAACAATGTTCACAGTTAATTAGAACTCTCTAACTTATCTTTTTCAATCCTTTCTATTCATTAAAAGGAATGTTTTTTTCTTTTTGGTAGGAAATATGGGGAGCTAAAAAGTTCAGGCATTATGACATTGAGATAGCTTGTTTGGTAAATGAGTGGTGGAAATCTAAATATTGGTATGTTTTTAGCGCAACAATGTTCATAGTTAATTAGAACTCTCTAACTTATCTTTTTCAATCCTTCACATTTATTAAAAGGAATATTTTTTTTTCTTTTTGGTAGGAAATATAAGGAGCTAAAAAGTTAATGCATTACGGCATTCAGCTAGCTTGTTTAGTAAATATGATATCATGCTTACAAACATTATGGCTACCGGTAAGTTTGCTTGGACACCATCTCAAAGAATGTTTTCGGATGATGTTAGGGTGGGTGATGGGACCAAAAATACATCAAATAATGATGTAAACCTAGAGGAGGGTAGTGAAGATTTCAAGGAAGATAGTATACCAAACTATGTTAGCGACGTCAACAATATATGGTTATTGGTGTCAATTTTAGTGTTAGTACTAGCAACCCTAGTATTAGTGGTAAGAGAAAAGCCCCTCAATATTGTCCTAGTAAGAGTGTTAAAAAGAAGATAGTTCTGGAATGGGAGCGCAACTTTTTTCACATTTAGATAAATTGATTGATAGTGCCTTCACTATAAGTGACTATAAATCTAGTTTTATGGATAAGAAAGAGTGTAGTTTTGGAGAGGTGATGGGGAAGTTTCACTACATTGATGAACTTGTTTTATGTAATGAGTTGTATTGTTTTGCAATTATATTTTTCATAGTTAAAAGTAAGAGGGAAATAGGGGCAACAATTGGAAGTATGTAAAGAAAATTTCAATGGCTAAAAATAATGTTTAAGAGGAAATCAACCTCAAACCATGAGGTACAACTCAATCTTTATAAGGCACTTCAATAATGTCATGCATATTTTAGACTATTAATATTGCAATTGATTCACTGATTCAAAATTGTTTTGTCTGTTAACAGCCCTAGAAAATTTAAATTCCATGTTGCTTCTTAGAATCATGCAATTTTTTTTCATATAATGCAGTGCTTTGTTTATTTATTTGCTAAATGATTTATATACATGACATTATTTTCATTTACTTATCATATGAAAATCCAACATTCTGTTATAAGTTGTGTTTTCGTTATGCAACTGACATATTGCATAAACATTTATTTGTTCAATTGCTTTATGTTTCTGTTGAATGTTTGTGAGAGACAAATTAACACATCACTGTCATTGTAGATGTGAAACTGTCAATGTTATTGTCTTCTATATTGTTTCTATCATTGCATGATTAGGTGTTGTTGTTGTGGAGCTTGGTATGTGCTTCTAGCTGCCAGTTTTTATTTGTTGTGTTCAGGCGGACCTACCATATGTTTATCATGTAGCGTGATGCTTGTTGTGTTGGTTGCTTATGTGTAGGTTGTCAAACACTTGTAGTGTGTACTCTATAACAAACATTTTCTTAACTTTTATTACAAGTGTTGAGGTTGCCTTTATGTTGTATTGTATTGCAGCTTGTTGAATATAAGACTATTAGGTGAAAAATTAGGCTTGGATGTCCAGTAGAGTGTGTTTGTATTTTTCCGGGTGCTTGTATTTCTTACTATATAATTCACCATTTCAATAAAGTTGAATGCATCACTTTCAACATCATTTATGGTATAACTCAACTTCTTTGACTCTCTCAAGAATCAACCTACATCTCTTATTCTAGTTAGTTGTCTTACTTGATTATATATTCTTGCTTTAGGTACATGCAATTTTTAAATAACAATACTTTTAGTTTGGACACAAATATAAAATAAATTATTGTCTAATTACATATTTTTTTGAAGACATATATAAATTGTAAATTGTTGAAGGTTGGAGGATGGGATGCCTTTTCATATACTGATATCTTTGGATAGATCAATGAAATTGACTAGAATAATATACAAAGTGCATTTATGTTGTAATTTTAATGTGGATTCATAGAAAATAAAGATTATAAACCTTGTAACAACTCAACATTTATAAAACAATTAATTTATTGTTTGTTGCTCCTAATTATTTAATTGAAACAGTAGATATGGACACGAATTGGTTTAATGATCTTTTTGATGGGTAGTATGAAAATTTCATGAACAATATCGCTCAATATGTTTCATATGGCTACGGTGGTAGCAATAGTGGTAGTCTTATCTGTCGCACCCTCGCGGCGGAGCGCGGCGTCGCGGCGATCCCTCGATTGGTTTCGGGGTCTTTTCTTTTATTGTGTAAAAAGGAGTCGCCACCTAGTATTTGGTCACTAGGAACCCTAACTGGTCTTTCAGAGATTCTAAGGTAAGTGACTGGTTGCGTAAAGGGAAGGTATTAGCACCCCTAGTACGCCCTACCTATGGTAAGCTGCTTGGTGTTTGGTTTGCTTTATAATTGTTATAGTGTTGGTGTTTTCTAATCCCATCAGTTTTTCTAGGTTTGATTCAAACTAAATTTATTAAGATATAAATCCAAGGAAGTTCCATGTGCTTTAAAAGCTCATTTTCCCCTTAGTTTTTCAAGAGTTTGCGACTCGTAAATCGCAAGGAGGAGGGATAAAAATTTAGAAATCTAGGGTGCTTTAAAAAACCTATTTTTTTTGTCTTAGTGTTTTATACTCTCACGGCTCGTAAACCGTGGAGTAAAAAAATTGAAATGTCCTCAATTATAATCAAGGCTTCTTTCAAGGATGGGTGCGGATTTATTATTCCTAGAAAATTATTTTGGATATTTACCACTCCGGGTTTCTTTATCCAAATATTAACAGTGAATAATAACAAATTATTCCCAATAATATTTTGGATATTCATCCTTTAAGGATTTCTTTATCCAAACATTAGTGGTGAATAATAGATGAATTCCCCCCAAAATAAGAGTTTTATATTTTTTGAAATATTGGCCAATACCCTTTGGAGTTTTACAAACATGTTGTAAAATCTAGAAATGCAAGAAAACAATTTTTGTTGTGTTTAAGAAATCCATGCGAAAACACATTTTCAAAACTTCCAATATTTTTTTATATATAAAAAAACATTTAAAATATGTTAGGGTATTGGCCGTATGCAATACATAAGAAAACATATTTTTGATATATATGTATATTTGTCACATTGCGTCGAAAACCAAGTATTCTAAATACGAGATTTGATATTTTTTTTTACAACGTAAAAAAAAAACCAGACCTTGAAATAAATATGCCAGAAAATAAATCTCTTTCTCTTTCTTTTTTTTATATAAAAAAATAGGTCCGGCCAGGTGACCCGGCTGAACACAAAAGGGTACAGTTACAGCTTAAGGGTGCAAAGTTGGCGAGCTACTGTTCAAGTGAATTAAATTTCACTTGAACAGTAACACATGCAACCAAGAAATGCATGCAGAATTGAATAACAGACCTACAGAAAAACGAAGGAGCTGCAGCGATGTTGAAGGCGTGCTGGCTGGTCTGTCCGTGTTCGTCTGTTCCAGCTCCTTTCCCTTTGTTCTCTGCTTGCGTCGGTCTCCTGCGTTCAGCTCTGTGTCTTCGTCCCTTTCTCTCTACTGGTTTTAGCTTTTCTATCCTCTCTTCTCTTCTGCAGATCCTGGCGCTGAAACAGGCGAAGGAGATGGCACTGTAGCTTTTCTTCCTGTTTTCTTCTCTTCTCTCTCCCTCCTTCTCTGTTCTGCTTTCCTTTTTCTTTTTCTCTTTTCACAGTTAACGAACAGAAACTCCTTCTGTTCTCTGCGCTTTATCTCTACTCCCTCTGTTCTCTTTTTATTTTTTCTGCTGCTCCCTCTTTTCCTTCTCCTATTGCCTGCCTCTCCGTGGAGATGATGAGGGAGATGGCGATGAAAGCGTGTTATGCTGGTTGAGTTCACGCCCCTGCCTCTGTATTTTTTTTTTGCTTTCGACAGTGTAGTTTGGCTCTCTTTTTTCCTTTTGTTCCTCTCCTTTCTGTCCTCTCCTCTTATTTTTCTGCTCCCTTTTTTGCTATTTTTCTGCTCTCTCTCTACCGCCTTTTATGCTCTTTCTTTGTGCGTTTTCCCCCCCTCCCTTTAGGTCAGTAGCCGAGGCTTCTATATAGCCTATACAGGGCTTTACTTAGGAAACAAATATTACATTAACTCTAGGGTGTATTCTTGGGTGAGCAGAAATAGGAAACCAGAATGTTTGATTCTGATTTTGTGATCAACACTGATTTCTTTCCTAGTTAGAGGATGGTGTAGCTTCTTTCCTTCCATAGGGCCAGTTGCTCCCTTTGAAATGAGTCAATAAAAACGTGGTCTCAAGCTCTCCAATCAGCAAGACAAACATGGAAACCAGCAGGAAATTTGCAGCGAAAAAAAGGAAAGAAATCAGATGGAGGGTGCAGCTGCAAAGTCTCATTTTCCTTATTCGGTGTGGAAAAAATCCTGTCATTTATGATGATCCAGCCCCCTCTCCAGCTTTCAATATCCTTCTTCAATTCAATCCCTCATTTTAACAATTTTCGATTCAGTCCTTGGTCCAAAAAAAATCCTTCGAATCAGCCCCGCGAACTTGGGCTATATCCTTCCCACGGCAGAATTTTCTGCCCTCACGTTAGATATTCAAATGGGAATATCTTGAGCTTCTGATATCGAAATTAAGTGATTCAAAAGCCCAAATTCATCTACGCGTCTAGGAATAAAACTTTGATAAAGAAGTCAAAGTGAGATAAAATCTTTTTACAGAACAGAAACTGGCAGTAATCTAGTTGGTCAAAAGGAATCTCTGGGTCTAACTCAAAAACTGACGAATGCCGAGAATCCTGATATGACTGAGAGTATGAATTAAGAATGAAAATCACAAAAACTAGGCCAAAGATAGAGTTTCTTTAGTGCAGACTCGGGTCAATATCCTTCTCGCGGCAGAATTCTCTGCCTTCACGTTAGATATTCAAACGGGAACATCTTAGGCCTCTGATATCGAAATCAAGTGATTCAAAAGCCCAAATTCATCTACACGTCTAGGACTACAACTTTGATGAAGGAGTCGAAGTGAGATAAAATCTTTTTACATAACAGAAACTGGTAGTAATCTAGTTGGTCAAAAAGGTTCTTGATCTGACAATACTGAGCATCCAAATCTGACTGAGAATCTGCTCTAAGAACAATGATCCCTAGGACCTAATAAAGGTGTACGTCAATTTTTCAACATGTAATGAGTTATAGAATATACCTAGGGTGGTCAGATATCGTACGAAACTAGGTCAGAATCAGAGCCTAAGTTGGAACAAAAAATTACGACAGCAGCAGAACCATTTTTTAGTGCAAATTCTGAGGGATCTATTCAACCTTAAAGACCAGATAAGAAAAGAACAAATTTAGCATTATGAAGACTCCTGATCAACCTAAGAGAACCTGATGATTTTGGTAGTAAAGGGGAAGGATAAAAAGAGCAGAAAACAGCTCAAACAAGGTTTCAAAAAAACAAAATATTTCTTTCTGTGCTTTTATCAATCTTCTGGCGAATATGAGCTAAACTCCTACACTTTGTTCAAAAGAGGTATACATTGTCTCCAACACGTGGGGTCCAAAATTGAGTAACAACATTATCAATTGTAGTAGTGCTGCTGATGATAGCAATGCAGATGATGATAATGACAATAATGACAGTAACAAAGATGATGATGATGATGATAATGATGATTATGGCGATTCATTTTGGCGTAGATAATTTGATCGTCATAAACTAGTAGCATCCCTAGCAAGCACACTTGCCAAGTATTACAATAACTATATATATTTTTAAGGAACCATGTATGATTTTGTACATCTTAGGAATGCAGTGGTTGAACAAAATTTTAAACGGATATTAGGTACATTATTGTGTAAATATGTTTAGGATGGATGCAACAACATAGTGTGAACTGAAACCGTTAAGGAGAATGAGTGTTATAAAGAAAGTTGACATGTTTCTTTATAATTTAGCATTGGATGCTTCTAATAACGTAGTATGGGCAATTCGGTCATTAAATTTTTATTATCATATTATGATGGAAAACTTGTAAAAATTTTGAGATTACTAGATCAGTTGTCTGTGAAATGTAGCGAGCTTGATTATGGCTAGTGCATTGAATCGGTTAGCACTACTGATCCAGAGTTCATAAATATAGAATAAGCTTCTAATACTGAGCAATGCTCTGTTGATGTTGTTAAACTTCATGTATATTTTTGCAAGTTCAATATAGTTTTGTTAAATGGACGCTCACATATGCACTTTTTTCTAACATCTATAACTATATATACTTGCATAGTTCAAAGTTTAACACAAAGAAAACATGGTTCGAAAAAAGAGTTATTGTATTCTAGATAAAACAAAAATAAAATAAAATCATTTGGATTCGTTGAGTCATAGCGACAAACTTTCGTATCCATCATTCATAAATTACAAGACGCACGAGAGAGCCTTGTTCACAATCAATCACGTTTGAGAGCTACTATTCCTACAATGTATCGATTATGCTTATGTTGGCTATCAACAACACAAATGCAAGGAAGTTTCCCGTGGATTTTGTTGTGATGGTTATCTTGTGTAGATTCCAATGTTATTTTCTTAGGCTATATATTCTATCCTCTTTGTATGGATATTATTTCGTTTAGTAGTTCTTACAAAATTGATATGATGCAGATTCTATATTTTCACATGCTGTTATGGCGTTTAATGAAATCATATACTTCTTAAAAAAAAAATTGACATTACCACACAAAAATAATGCACCATGCAAGATGGAGCCTCAAACTGATATGATTTGGAATAAATCAGAGATGTGCTTTTGTTCACAAAATTCTAGATGCATAGCAGTGAAATAAACGAGCAAAAAAAAAAAAAACAAGATCAAACTCAATGGTAACAAGGCATCACGCAACGCTACGTAAACATTTAAGTTCTAGGATGATTTGTGCGAATACATTGGATTGGAAGGTATTATAAACTAGAAGCAATAATTTAATCTTATGAGCTACCATATTTTGGAATATTTTTCTAAGAAAGAGCAAATAATATTTCATCTCTCTATTTCTTTAAATTACTTAACATACGAATAAAGTGCTTTTTTAGCATAGAACATTACTATCAACTTTATATGAATTTCTATTGGTCTTTATGGAATTAAAACTGAATGTTTAGCTGGCAGAAAGATAATATAGAGATGCAATATATATGATCTACCAATCCATAGCTTGGTTAGTCTCAATCATGCAAGTGCTGAAACATGAATTCTTATCTACATTGAAGTTTAAGAGAATACAAGTACAACATTGTTGATGAATTGCTTTTCTTTTTACTTTCAGTTTGTCTTGCGGTAATGCGGTAGGTAATTATTTCTCTCATCATGAAGCATTCTCCATTAGTGGAGAAAATTATGTTAGAAGATATGAAGAAGGGGGTGTGGCTTCTTGTAGATCTTATGTAATTGGCTATGGTGAATTTTTTATATAACCAACATAATAGAAACGCACACAATCAATTGATCAAACATATAGAAAGTACAACATCGATGAAGCATAAGAGGAGAACAGAGTCATCATAAAAACAGCTAAAATCCAACATTAAGCAAACAAAAACCATAAAACAAACCCTTGCAATGTCATTGTAGAAGCAAGATTAGAAAGCAAAGGAAAACAACACTTTGTAAAGGAAACACCAAAGCAAGGCAAGCAAAGAAAAAAATGTACTTGAGAGCTCTAAAAGCCAGGGCTAAATAGATAAAAAGGTGAAAAAATAGATGAAGGTTGAAGGACACTCCCAACGAGAAAAACTTTTGAGCTAAACAGGCAAGAGAGAAATTCAACTAATGAGGAAGCAAGTGAAATTAGGAAACCGCAATATATAGAAAATGGGTGTAAAAAATGGCTTTATGAAAGTTGATCTTACTTTACAATATTTATGGTAAAATGCCAATACTTTTTTACAGGCTTTATATAGTAAATTTATAAAGAAATAATTTTTTTTTTAAATCAGGTCAAATAAAAAAGGACCAACCTCATTGTAAAAATCAGATCAAATATAAGGTGATCAACCTTATTATTAATTAAATCGAATCAAATTAAAATGACCATTCTCATTGCAAAGTATTTAAAATTAGATCAAATAAGAGATAATCAATCTCATTATAAAAATTTAAAATTGGATCAAATCAAAAGCAACCAATCTCATTGCAAAAATTTTAAGTCAGGTCAAATCAAAAGGTTATATAAGAGGTGATCACTGTTGTTGCAAAAAATTAAAAATCACGTCAAATCAAAAGCAACCAACCTTATTGAAATCAAATTAAAGGGAACCAAACTCAATGCAAAAATTTTAAAATTAAATCAATTCAAAGTGGTTGACCTTGTTCAGGTCAAGCTTAAAAAAAATTTAAAAATCAAGTCAATTCAAAAGCAACCAACCTTGTCCAGGAGTAAATCGGCGGCGACCATCCTCAATAAAAAATTTTAAAAATTGAATCAAGTTAGGCTAAAGCAAATTGCAAGGAAACTTGTTAGGCTTGAATTTTCTAAAGCCTTGCTAAGTCAAAAAAAGAAATTGAAATGAACCTCTCTATGTTCAACTTTGTTAGAGTTTTATAGTACTTATATTTGCTAAAACTTAGCTAGGCTTAAATTATAATGAACATTGTTTGGTTCAAATTTGATAGCTTGTTGGGCTTAAAATTGCAATCAACCTTTCTAGGTTCAAATTTACTAAAGTTTTGTTAGACTCAAATTTGTAGGAGTTTTGTTGAGCTTAAAATTGCAATGAACGTTATTGTGTTCAATATTTCTACAGTCTTGCTGGACTCAAATTCATTGGAGCCTTGTTGGGTTTAAAATTGTAATGAACCTTGTTAAGTTCAAATTTGATGGATTTTTATAAAAGCCTGGTGATGCTTTCCTACAAAGCACTATATATTACTATATATCATAGGTTGGAAAACAAAATAAAAGGCTAAGAAGATTAAAGAGGCATTTAATGGGTTAATTTAAGATATTTAGGCCTTGTATCCTACAAGACTTGTGGAGTCAACTTATTTTCCTACTTACATAGAGACTGAGTTTATTTGTCCTAAAGCGTAGTTTTACTCTAACAAGCATAATTTCTTATCTAACGGTTATATCGAGCTAAATTTTACTAGAAGTTTCTAGAGCTCTTGTTTTATATTAGGTTAAAATTTTAATTCACATGAATTTACTAGTGAGAAATCTTCTAAACCCTTTTAAGAGAGAGAAATTGTTATACTTTTAAGTGCTAACTTTTTTTTCGTGCTTAAGGTGTTTCTGTACTTCACTTTACTCACAAAATATAAAAGGCATAAATTTCTAATTATATGGAAACTTAAAAACCCTATAAATGACAAAATATAAATTTGTCTGTTAAATAATATCACATATATTATTTTAGGTTAGTTTTAGAAATTTATTCAATTAAATCCTTACTTGATTGTTTATAAATCTAGAATTATAATCTTCTGTATTAATTACATTCTAGTTCTCAATTTTTTACTTATAATTAAGTTATATTTGATAATTAATAATTCCATTTTAATTTTTTACCAAGTAGTTGTAGATTTGCAGTTGGGAATTTAATGAGTGGAGCCCAAAAGCCAACTACTAACGCTTTATAGAATTTTTTAGACCAATTATTAGGTTTGCTCAGTGGAGCCAGCCATGTAATAAATGACCACTTGAAAGGCATAAATGATGCTATTCAAATTAAAATTGTGAGTTGACTCCTAAAATTATATAATTTTATAAGTAAATATATATTATTATGTCAAATCAATTTTAAAATTTAAAAAATAATAAAATCATATTAAATATTTGAAATCATGTAAAATCATGATTTTGAACCTAGTTTTATGAGTTTATAAGGAATATATATATATATATATATATATATATAATGCAGTAACTGCACCACAAAGTCAAAAACCTAGCATCCTAGCCTCTCTTTCTCAAAGTCTTTCCAATGTTCCAAATTTTAAACAAACCATCACTGCAATATGCAATATGCAATCTGTCTCTGTTTCACTTTCAACCATTTCTCTCTTTTGTTTTCACCACAAAGTCAAGAACTTTGTTCGTCTTGTAAGAGATGGGTTAAAAGAAATTAAAATAGAACAAAATCAAAGGAGTCATGAATTTTGAATTTACCAACTATTTCCATTTTCAAGTAATTTTATGGTTTTTCTAATCAACAAAACCAGCACGTTTACAACACAATATGGATGCATGTTTTACTTTCTTTTTTCTGGATTATATGCGCTCTTATCTATTATATAATCTTATTATCTTATTGCTTTAGTTTTGTGAGTTCCTTATGCATGCTTCTGGATTATATGAATTGTTATGTATAACACATGTATTATGATCCTTCTTTTTTAACTAAAATAATTACAATCATATAATGTTTGGATTGATTACAAAGCTGATTTGAGTTGATTCTTGAATTGTTAAACATATGACATCTAGAAAAAATTCTTCCGGTAATAGGCTTGATGTGGGATGGCAATATGATATAGAAATTGATAAAAATTCTAGAAAAGTTCAGTGCAAGTATTGTAAAAAAATTATTAGTGGAGGTATTTTTCATTTCAAACATAATTTAACTTGCACTCGTAAGGATGTTGAGTCATGCCAACAAGTACCATAAAATATTAAGCATATGATTTTGTGTGTTTTGGTGAAAAATCTAGAAGCAACTGAAAAGAAAAGAAATGCTCGTTGATATATTGGAAAAGATGATGATGATGAAATGAAATAAATTAGCTCCAAAGACAAAGGAAAGAGATCAGCTAGTGGGAGTGGAAGTACACAAACAACCCTGAATCAATTGTTAAAATAAGATATTAAAGAAGAAGCATGTCGAAAGGTTTTTCTACACTAGTGCAATTCCATTTTAATGTGTAAAAAACCATGAGTTTCTTAAGTTACTTGAATTGGTTGCAAAGCATGGGACAGGTTTGAAGCCTCCATCTTATCATGATATTAGAGAGAAGTATTTGAAGCAAGAAGTGGATCAAACAATAAACTTGCTTAAGGAGTACAAGCTAGAATGAAAAAAAAATGTTGTTCAATAATGTCTGATAGATAAAAAAAAAAGACGTTGTATTTGTAACTTTTTGGCTAGTAGTCCTAAAGGGACAATTTTATTTTTTTTGTCATTGGTGGATACTTCTAATATGTCCAAGATTGCTGATAAGGCATTTAAGATGTTGGATGCTATTATGGAGAGGATTGGGGAGGGAAATATTGTGCAAGTAATGACCAATAACGCTGCAAATTATAAGGCAGCAGGACAATTATTGATGGCAAAAATAAAGAAGTTGTTTTGGACATCATGTGTTACCCCTTGTATTGACTTGATATTGAAAGATTTTGAGAAGAAGCTAGAGGTTCATCAAGTAACTATTGCTAAGGGGAGGAGAGTCACCTCATATATTTATTCAAGAACTATACTTATTTCCATCCTAAGGCACTTTACAAAAGGATAATATTTGATTAGGCCTGCTACTACTAGATTTGCTACTGCATCTTTGACTCTAAGATGTTTGAATGATCATAAAATACAGCTAATGACTATGTTTACTTCCAAACAGTGGAGGTCAAGTAGGTTTTCAAGAAGAGAAGAAAAGAAACGAATTTAAACCTGTGTTTTGGATAGTAGGTTTTGGCATGATGTCACTATATGTATTAAGACATCATATCCTCTAATTAAAGTTCTTTGATTAGTTGATTCAGATGAGAAACCAGCTATGAGTTTGATATATAAAGCAATGGATCAAGCAAAAGTGAAGATACAAGTTAATTTTGATTCTGTGACAAAAAGATATCTATATTGCTAGTTGTTTTTTTCTGAGAAGATTTTTTTTGGTCCCAAGTTTGCACAACTCTTGTGAGCTGATTGCGGATTAAAAGAAAAACCTTGTTGATTTTTTGTTTGTTAAATAACTAGTGAGATACGAATATGTTATTGATTCTTGAAAAACATTTTGATGTAAGACAATCCTGACATATATAGCACCCTAGTTGGCTTCAATACATTCCCAAATTGTTTTCAATTCCCTACTATAACTGTTTCAAATATGTATGACACAATGACATACAAAGACAATAAGTAAATGGTGAATGTGTTGGGTTTCCCAAAACGCATACACGCAACGTAAATGATAAATTTAAGATTTTTCGACAGTTCCAAAGTTTTTGTTTGATAAAAATAGCATTTTTTAGGTTTTATACGAAAATTACTTGAAGATTAAATATTCTTTTTGGTTTTAAATAATTTTCTTAAAGCTGAGTTGTCGCAAACCACAAGCCGTCCAATTGTCCTGCTTCTAACATTATTCTACACAAACCACAAGTGAGAAATATCCTAAACCCTTCTAGGAGAGAGAGATTGTTATACGTTTGAATGTTAACTCTTTTATTTTTGAATTTGAGATGTTTTTGTACTCCACTCTACTCACAAAAAATAAGAGACATGACTTTCTATTTATATGAAAACCTGAAAACCCTATAAATAGTAAAATATAAATTTGTCCCTTAAATAATATCACATATATTATTTTAGGTTACTTGATTGTTTATAGGTCTAGAATTGTAATCCCCTGTATCAATTACATTCTAGTCCTCTATCTTTAAAATTTATTTACAATTAAGTGACATTTGATTAATCATCCCCTTTTAATTTTTTACCAATGCTTGTTATGTGTGTGAGCATTAAGTTCCCTAATAAGTTGACTCAAATATAAATAATAATCCTAAATAAAATAAGATTAAATAAATTAAACAATTTAATTTATTCTCAATTTAAAAATTGATTGATTTATATTTAAAGATCAAGTACAAAGTCTAACAATTTATCATAATCCACCAAATATTAAAAAAAGTCATAAGTGGTTTGACTTAACCTTTCAATGACCAGTTTTTCAATGTAATTATTATTCATTTATCATGAATGTATTGATTTAGACATTATAACATGGAGTTCTACTTTGTTAAATCATGTTAGTTCTCAACATTATAGTCATTAATTCTTTGGGTAAGATTTTGAAACTCTTTTCAAAACTCATTCCAACTCAGCCGATGGGTTCACAATTAATATTATTTAAGAATATATGTAATATTTTTTCTAATTCACCTAGAGTAATGAATCATCTTTTTATTACTTAAATATCTTCATATAGTTTATGTTATACCCAATATTTGTCTGTTTATTATCCTTGATTAGGACAACATGTGGTCAAGATCAAAACATAACACTCTTTTTATAATATAAATTAGTGATCTCAAATTTAAAGATCACTTACACAACTATCATGTGAGCCTTTCCATAGACATAAGTGATCTCCCCGTATAGAATTCTCTTACAAGTTAGTTAAGTGTACATGCATGTTATCTGACGAGCACTTGCATATTAGTTCTAGGTATCGTAAGACATCAGTTTGTGAGAGCAACTATTTCCTTTCATAAAGGAAAGAATATAATATGCATCGGCCTCAACAACTATAATTAATGTCTAGTCTTAATAAAACATTGACTAGGAACATTTATGAATAATGTTTTGATGCAGTAGGTTTCTCATAATTATAATAACTTTATAATTTCTCACGTAGTAGCATTTTGTACCTACCATCTAATCTCTTATTCTCATCTTGTCCCTCTATGAAAAATGAATATTTTTGGTCTTCAAGCAGGTTCTTGCACAAGAATATATTATGATGGGCAGGATTACCGACCTAGTATTGCAAATAGATCTTGTTTAAGCCTTTTATACCTATTTTATAAATATATTATTTTAGAAAATTGAATTTATCACTAATATATATTATAACAATCATGTTGTTTTCTTTAATGTTTGTACTTTGTAGGAATTTGAGAAAAAAAAACGATATTTTAGATCTCATTAGCCTTGATAACATTGAATTATTGAATGAGTACCTAACTCAAACGCATCCACACGGACATATAAATCATGTCCTCCCTCAGCGAACACTCTTGTATCAAGCAAATTGCCATACCATGAGAAGCACCCACTCTTACTTGTCGCAACTGAACTTGTGTAGGCTGTGCAGGAACAATTCCTCAGGCATTGCTCCATGCAACCTTTCAGATCCAAATTGTTATCCACACGGGCAGTTGAAGGATCTGGTACCTTCACATTTTCCACCTTGACGAACCCTTCACCATTGTTGCATATTCCTGTGAGATTCTTCTGGATGCATCCACCTGACCCATCTCTGAGGTACCAATTAGTAATTGATTTGGGCTGGTAGCCAGGGAGGCATGTACACTCTAGGTTATAAGCATCATAAGTGTTGTTACCCATTTTTTAAGCCATACGTGCTAATGGAGACCCCTTTCTATCAACCAGATTGCTGCCAGTTTCTATTCTTTAAAATCATTTTATCTCACTTTGAATCCTTCATCAAAGTTGTAGTTCTGGATGCATAGATGAATTTGGGCTTTCGAATTGCCTGATTTCAATATCAGGAGCTCAAGATATTCCTGTTTGAATATCTGATGAAAATTCTGCCGTGAGCAGGATGCTGACTAGAGTTGCACTAAAAACTCTGTTTCCATCATGATTTTTCTGGTTTTTATTCTTAGGTTATACTCTCAGTCATATCGGCATGCTCGGCATTCGTTAGTTTTTAAATCAGATCAGGAGACTATTTTTTTTACCAACCAGATTGCGGCCCGATTCTATTCAGTAAAACGATTTTATCTCACCTTGAATCCTTCAGGAAAGTTGTAGTCCTACACGCATAGATAAATTTGGGTTTTTGAATCGCTTGATTTTGATATCAGAAGCTCAAGATATTCATGTTTGAATATCTAATGAGGAAGTGAAAATTCTGCCGCACACATTTTCTGCTGCAGGAAGGATTTTGCCCCCCAAGTCTGCAGGACTAAATTGAAAAAATACTGAAATAAGGGAGTTAATTGCATATATAAATTGGAAGAAACTTGGCTGGGTTTTGGAGAAATGGAAAACGGGGATAGGATCCAGAAATGGAAATTCTGCCAGGAGGGGTTGCATTTCTGCTGTAACGAAAAAATGACATCGTCTCCCTTTCATTAATTCTCTACAGCTAGACGGCGCCGTATGAGAACAACCCCTTTGCTGGAAATATAATTAGCATGGCACTGTACACCGTCTGATTCCTTTCCTTCCTCTGCAACCTTTTGCTGCTGCTTTTTTTTGAAATCTTTCGTCCTGGCATTCTGTAACCTGTTGCACAAAACAGTCCTCCTTTGTACGCTAGGATGGCAGCTATGGCATTGTACCTCCAGTGCTAGCTGGGGAAGAGGACGCAGTCACGCAGAGGGAGCCTCGCCATCATCTAATGGTTGGAATTCCATCCCCAACCACTACTAAAAAATGTAGTAATTAGCAACTACCCATTCCGTTGCAAATAAAACTAAAATCTGTTGCTAAAATAATTTAGCAACGGAATCAACAACGGCAAATATCGGATGCTAATTTGTCGTTGCTGATTTTTTAGCAACAGATTTGTCCGTTGCTGATTTCACAGCAACGGATTTTCCGTTGCTAATTTTAGTAATTAGCAATAGAAAATCCGTTGCTGATTGAATAATTATTTACAATCAGAAACGGAAAATCCGTTGCTGACTATATTATTTTTATTAAATTAATTTTTTTATTTATTAAAATGAATTTTAATTTGTTTAATTAATTATTTATGGATAGTTTAAAAGTTGTAGAATATAACCAACATAAATTAATATTAAAAATAATTGTATCACTAATAAAAAATGGAATAAAAGTAATATTCATATTATAAAAATTTAGTTAAACTTGCATTAATACAAATAAGTCGAAATACAATAAAAAGAAATAACAAAAGATACAATCATGGTGCTGGTTGCGAAGACGAACCATGATATTGTGGATCGACACAGGATGCATCAGGATATTTTGAACCTAAAAAAATATAATAACAAACTTTTATTAAATAAATAATTACATAATAATAAGTAATTTTTTTCATACTTGAAAATATAACCTTAATAAATTAGTTTTAAGAAATTTCAACTTACTCTGTTGTTCCATACAAACAAAGCTCGTTTGATTTTTCTTTTATTACTCTGAATGTTAGCTTTCATCTTCTTGAGTCATCCTAATCGATAGCTTCTACGATTCACATCAAAGTATTTGATTTGCTTGTTTGTCCATTCTAGCCGTGTTTCCGATTTGTTCTTTGGATCAAAATTCATAGCTTCTGTTCTGATTGCTGTAGGGTTTGTGATTTGGTTAGGCATATTTAAGAATATTGTAAATGTTATTTTTTAAAATATTTTTTATATAAAATTATATTTCATTTATTTATTAATTATACAACAACATCAAAATACACTAAAAATATATATAAAAAATTAATTTAAAACTAAAAAATTTTAAAAGTATAATTCAGTGCAATGTCAAATAGAACTCAGCTACTCATCGTTTGCTAGAATAGCTTTTAACAGCTAATCCTGTTCACGATTCGATGTTATAAACATATACACACGCAGTAATGATTCAAGACAACACTTGTGGGAATATTTCTTTGCACTATGGGAACATATCCCAAATAGAACCAGTAGCTGTGATCTTAACATATCCCCGGTGAGAAAATGGCTCATCACGCCAGACAATGCTCACTACCAAAATCCAGCATTACATTTCTTTAGTTTTCCAAGTCCATCCCATTTGAAATTTAGCATTTTTAACTACAATTTTCATGAAAAAATATATTTTATAATCTATCATTTATTAATGCAAACATCAGCTGAAAGTCAATAAATAAAAAGGTTACAGTTATTAACTTGATGCATAACCACATATTTTTTTTATGAAATTTTCCCCATTCAAGTCAGCTATATTTATGCTAACGTCATCACAACTTTACATAATGTTTCAAGTCAGCTAAACCAGCAATTTTAAACCCTTTAAATAGAGTTGGTCGAAATCTTTGTCTATGATAAGGGTGGATTTCCTTGTACAATTAATATATCATCAACTTTTTAAATGTTTCACTTCATACATTCAAACATAAACAAATTTTAATATTTAACTTTGATTTACCAAAATAATCTATCTTGAAATTAATATTAAAAATAATATACTAAAAATATTCATATTAATACTAACTTTATTTCTTTTCATGTTTTTCTTTCTTTTATTCTAGAAACCCTTGGTAATATTGTATCTTTGTATGTTTAGCATCAATTTTGTACATTATATATTAACGAAGGTAACATTTATACATCATATATTTTCTTGAACATATGTTGTTCAATAGCCTGGTATTTTTAATTGTGATTGAACTTCCAATCATGGGATCACGTACAGGAGCATGTTTAATTACTTTAGATATTTTTAAGCTCTTGTTCAATAGCCTGATATTTTTAATAATTTCAGATTTTTTGGTATGTTATGTTTCTTACCATTTAAGTTATACCAAAGGAAGAGATGGAACACTTATTGAAGCTTTTTGCACAGAAGTAGTTCTTAATTCATTAAATCCAACGTGGATTGCAAAACACACTATTATATTCCAGTTTTAAGTTGTTCAGACGTTGACACTCAATTTCACAACATAAATGTAAAAGTAACCCTTTAATAGTCATGTATACTTCTTCCTTTGTTTCTGCTCTTCGTTTAGGAAGAAATAGGTTTAACCATGAATTTCTTATTTGTAGTTTATTATAAAAAAATCTCCCTAACAAAGTTAATTCTCTTTGCAAGATCAATATGTTTGGTCAATAGTAACTCTAAAACAGAATTAAAATGCCTAAAAAATAAAAGAAAAATAACATAAAATCTATGATAACACAAGAAATCCAAACAAAATTAAAAATATATTAGTCAAGCATAATCTTTCAAGCCTCATTTCAGATTATATACATATGGATGAACTAACAACACAATTTGAACCGGAAAAAAATGGAATTCATGGCTGTTCATATTTAGCCCTTAATTCAGTAATTAACTTTTTCTCATTCTGTTAAAGATTCAAGAAACCTATTGATTAACTGTTCTAAATACACAGCGAAGCACCCAGTGAGAATAATCTTATGATACAATTTTCTATTAACCATGTGGCATTTTTTCTTTATTATGTTTTTGGCAGTGCGGTGGGTGGGGGTTCCTAATTTAGTTATACCCTAAATTTATGCTTGATGATGTATTTCTGTGCAAAAGGGGGAGATAAACTTGTGTTCATACATACATTTGCACTGACTACAGTTCCTAAATCCTAATTTTATCGATTGAATGGCCTAAAACAATTATTCAAAGCATCGATCAAAAAAACTTTGTTACCTATGTTCTTGAGTTCTGGGCGAGCAAGATGAAATCTACATGGCAGAAGAACACCTGAGATTGCAGAAGAACACCTGAGGTTGAGAAAGTTAGGTTAAAACTTTTTAACCTAAGTTTAATTGCAACAGAGCAACAAATAAATCGTAAATTAAATTACCTAAATTATTGAGGAAAAGTATGCAACACCCAACCCATATACAAAGAGTGTGGGTAAATCAGGATGCTCGATGGTGATACTGATGGGTAAAGTGGGATGTCGCCGTGGGTCTGTGGTTTTGGTGGTTTACAAAGAAAGATCGAATCTGTTATGGGTATTGGAGACGAATGAGAAGAAGATGAAGAGAAATGTTAGGGACAAAGGAAATCAGATCGATGAAGAGAGAGTGCTAAGTTAATTGTTTTTCTATTGTTCTGGATGTTATCAGGGGACGAAGGGGATGAAGAGATCAGTGCAAGTTAATTAAATTAGCATTATCAGGGGACGAAGTGGTAAAGTGGGATGTTACGTTTCTGAAGGGGAGAGATCAGTGTAAGTTTAGGATGGCTAATTAATGGTTGAGATTGTCAAAGTTAAATACCCCATCAACGGTTTGTATAATTTTAATTTTAGATTAAAATTTAAATATATATTTTTTAATTAGCAACGGATAGTCCGTTGCAAATATTATATTTTCTTTTGCAATGGATTTTCCGTTGCTAAAGTCCGTTGCTAATATTAAAAAATAATAAATATGCAATTTGTTGCAAATCCGTTCCTAAATTTAGCAACGGAATTATCCGTTGCTAAAATCAGATGCTAATAATCCCCTTTTTTAGTAGTGAACACAGACGGCTGGGATGAGAGGGGGTGCAGGTTAGCCTCCATGTGTTTTGCTCGGCTATATATATGGGGCTGTGCAGCAGAGAAAGGGGGGAGTAAAAAAAAACAGAGAGAGAGGAGGGAGACGAAAGAGTTTAAACACAAAGGAAGAGTAAAATGCAGAGAGAGCTAGCATAGAAAAACAAAGAGAACTAGAGACAAAAACGATCTCCAGTCTATCCTGCATTGTCGAAAAAGAGGTCACCAAACCTCCAGGTTTTCTAAAAACTCTTAACGGCAAAAAGAGGAAGGCTTTCTTTAGTTTTAGAGGCAGAAAAGCAAAGGTTTTCACTTGCCTGCACCTCATTTTCTGCATTTGAACCAGCTGCATCAGCAGGTATTGGTTTCTAGTCTCCCGTTTCTTTGCTATTATTTAAGGTTGGCATTTTGTTGTGTGGTTCTTTCTCAAAACCTGTTTTATGGTTTTTGCTCTAGATGTTCTGTTTTATTATGGTTTGAACAAAAGGATTAATTGTGCTTGCCCACTGTCATTGCCATGCTTTATAGTTTGGATTGCTTGCATCGTTGCAGCTGCGTTTTTTCTCTTGATCTTACGTCAAGGCTGTATGCTTTTTTTTTTGTTGTTGGTTTATTACTATGAGGAACCGTGAGTTTATGGCCCAGCAGCATCCTCAGATATAGCTGCCAGTTTCTGCTGTAGTGAAACTTTGCATCTTTTGCTTGTTTATTTTCCAAAAGTTGTTCCCCGCTTTGCTCTAGACGTCCAGTTCTTTTCTTGGCTTGGGCAGAATGTTTTGAGCTTGCCCACTGATACTTCCTTGGTCTTTAGTTGGGTTATTATTTTACGTTAAAGCTGCATGCTCCTTTCTTGGTTTATTTCTGTGAGAGACCGTGAGCATTTATGGTCTTCATTGCCCCTCCCTCCCTCTGCTGGAGCTGTCTCATGCCGGGAAGGTTGCATATATAGGAATGTTAGTGGCTTAGAAACATGGTTACTACGCGAGGAGGGAGAGAAAAAAGGAAGAAAAGAGGGAGAGGAAGAGGGAGACAGAGAGAGTTCAAATACAAAGGAAAAAAGGAGAGAACGGTAGAGGGAGACAGAGAGAGTTTAACTACAGACAGAAAAAGAGCGAAGGCGAGAAAAAAGAGAAGAGGGGAGGCGGGAAGAGTAGAAAACAGAGAGTTAGCATAAGGTTGAGTTTAGGGAAGCAGAAAGTCAGTTAAGGACGAGGGAAGATCACTTTCAGCTCATCCTACCTTGCCGAAAAGGACTTCACAAACTCTAAAAGGGTTTTAAAGAAGCTCCTAACGGCAGAAAGAGGAAGTTTTTTTTCTTCAGTTACCAGAGGCGAGAAGGCAGAATCTGTCCATCGGCTTGAACGTCATCTTTTACATTCAAAGCAAGCAATATCGGCAGGCCACAGGGTTGTGCGCTTGCCTGCCTTTTCTCCCATAAGCTATTTCTGTAGGGATGCGTTTTTGCTCCTAAAAGTTTGTTTGTCCAGAGGAGAAAGTGAAACAGGGGGGAGGTCCAGGTTCAGAGGCTCATGTTTTCTTTCCTGCTCGGTGAAATGAAATAACTGGCTATGTTGTTTTTGAAATCTAGCAAGAATTGTTACAGATATGAACAAGAAGCAAAATAGAAATAGGGAAAGATGCTGCTGTAATGCAGAGGAAGAAGAAAATGTCTATGTGTTTTATTCACTTAATACGTTCCCAGCACTGTTACATTCATTTTATATCAACAGAAGATGAGAAGCTTGGTTACGTTTTCTACTCAACTGTAACAGAATTCATTAACTGCCTAACCATATTAACAAACTTGCTAACCATTATATTCTCTATTCTCTTTGACAGGTGGCTGAAGCAGAGCATTTGATATCTTGACATTCCCCTGCAATCATGTGCTTAGAGGAACCAAGCATAAGATTGGAACAGTGATGCCGAAATAAAGGAGTGGAAAGGCCTTTAGTGAGAATATCGGCAAATTGATCAGCAGAAGATACATGTTGAACCAACAAATCACCTTTGATAACACGTTCGCGAACAAAATGATAATCAATTTGGAGATGCTTCATTTTGGAATGGAAAACTGGATTGGAAGCAAGGGAAATAGCATAGATATTATCACAATGAATGATCGGAGGGATATGTAAAGGAATGTGAATGTCACAGAGAAGCTGACGAATCTAGGCAAGTTCAGCAGCAGCAATCACGAGAGCGCGATACTGAGCCTCAGTAGAGGATCGAGAAACAGTATGTTGTTTCTTAGAAGCCCAAGAAATAGGACTGGAGCCGAGAAAGACAATAGAGCTAGAGACAGAACATCGATCATTAAGATCACTGGCCCAGTCAGCATCACTATAAGCTTGGAGATTAAGAGGACCAGCCTGAAAATGAAGACCAACATCAAGGGTACCTTTAAGATACCGCAAGATCCGTTTGATAGCAACAACATGTGAATGCATGGGATCATGCATAAATTGGCAAGCCTGGTTCACAGAGAAGGCAATATCAGGCCTTGTGAACGTTAGTTACTGCAAGGCGCCAACGATGCTGCAATACTGTTGAGGATGAGAGTAGGGTTGTCCATCATCTTTAAGCAAATGATGATGAGGAAGACAAGGAGTATCACAAGATTTGGAATGCTGTAAATCAACTCTACCAAGTAAGTCAGTGATGTAACCTGTCTGGGACACAAACAAACCGGAAGGGAGATAAGAGATCTGCAGTCCCAAAAAATAATGCAACCTGCCGAGATCCTTCATATCAAATTCCTGAGTCAAGGCAGCAATGACTGAAGAAAGAAGAGAAGCATGACTACCAGTAAGTATGATATCATCAACATAGAGTAGCAAAATCACAACACCAAGAGAAGAATGCTGAACAAACAAAGAGGGATCGGCAGGAGATGCTTGAAACCCCAAACTTGGTAAAAAACTGGTAAAGCGTTCATTCCAGGCACGGGGAGCCTGTTTAAGGCCATATAACGACTTCTTGAGTCTGCAAACAAAGTCAGAAGGATGAAGCTTACTCACAAAACCTTGGGGCTGAGTCATATAAACCTCCTCATGCAGAAGACCATGCAAAAAGGCATTGGTAACGTCAAGCTGCCGTAAAGACCAGTTAAACTGAGCTGCAAGAGCAAGGACCAAACGAACCGTAGTAGGTTTCACGACAGGACTAAAGGTTTCATTATAGTCAATACCTTCCTCTTGACTGAAACCCTTGGCCACCAACCGAGCTTTATGCCTAGCGATAGAACCATCCGCATTCTTTTTGATTCTGTAGACCCATTTACAGCCAACAAGATTCTTGGCAGGTGGGAGAGGCACCAAGTCCCAAGTACCTTAGGCATGAAGAGCATCAAGCTCCTCCCACATAGCAAACTACCATTCAGGAATGGTGGAAGCAGCCTTGAAAGAATGGGGTTCAACCTGAGAAGAAGCAACAAACTGTACAGAGGCAGAGTAAGCCCTTCTTTTGGAGATACCATTCTTAGACCTGGTGGTCATGGGATGAAGATTTAGTGGTGAAAGAGGTAAGACCACACATAGATTCTCAGGCTGGAAGTCAGGATCAACAGGGAGAGGGGACTGTGTAGATGACAGAATGGGCAGAGGCGGAGACAGTGTAGGTTGTGAGGAGGAACTGTGAGATAGTACAGACTGAGAAGAGGAACTAGAAGACAGGAGAGGCTGAGATGCAGCCGCTGGAGTAGGAGGAGAAATAAGAGGGAACACAGTGGGATGTAGACAAGGGAATGAGGAAGTGGAAGGGGATACAAGAAGCACATGTGAGTAAGGAAACATGGATTCATCAAATAGAACATGTCTAGTGACAAAGAAACGATTTGTGCGAATAGAAAAACAAGTATACCCCTTATACTGACCTGCATACCCCAAAAAATACAAGTGGAAGTCTTGGGCTGAAGCTTGTTAGAATTATAAGGCTTGAGTAAAGGAAAACAAGTACAACCAAAAATTCACAAATGATGAACAACCGGTGGAGAACCATAGAGCAGGAAATATGGTGAGTTGTGTTGAAGAATTTGACAGGGCATTCTATTAATCAAATAAATAGAAGTAGCACAAGCATGAAACCAAAATTTCGGAGGTAAATGGGCAGTTTGTAATAGAGCGATGGATGTTTCTAAAATATGCCGATGTGTAGGGGCAAGACATTTGATGGATAATACCCTTGGTAAGGAGGTAATGTTTGAATTTATTACTAAGATACTCACCACCCCCATCACTCTGAAAGACTCGAAGAGTAGCAGAGAATTGAGTAACTAAGAAGGTATGAAAGTAAACAAAAATGGAATAAACCTCTCTTTTATTGATCATTAGAAAAATCCAAGTAAATCGAGTACATTCATCAATGAAGCTAACATAATATCTGAAACCTTCAACAGATATAGTGGGAGAAAGCCCCCAAACATCACTATGAATGACCTCTAAAGGTTTAACAGATTTAACTGCCGGATAAGAAAAAGGAAGTTTGGCAAGTTTACCTTCTAAACAAGTGGTACAAACAAATTTGGATGTGTCTGAGGTGAAAGAAATCTGGGATTGTTTTAACATAGCAGAGGTGACTGTGTTAGAAGGATGACCAAAACGCTTGTGCCAAAGACTTGTGTTGACCTGTTACCAAGATAACAAACCAGATTATTTGGAAAGAGAGACCGTGAAGGAAACGAAAAAGAGAAAGGAATAGGATATAACCCAGCTCTACATAGTCCCTTGAGGAGAACATTCCCCGTGATTTTGTCCCGAATCCAAAAACCAAAAGCATCACAAATATAACGGCAGTTGTTATCTTTGCACAGCTTATGAATCGATAACAAGTGTTGAGAGAGTTTTGGCACATGCAAAACTTGCTTTAATTGTAAGGAGCAATGAGGAACATCCAGAATAGAGGAACCAGTATTAGAAATGGTCAAACCTGAACCTCCTACAGTGGTAACAGTATCAGCTCCTGAGAAAGGTGCAGCCAGATTAAGTTGAGCCAAATCAGAGGTCATATGTGTGTTGGCGCCAGTATCAGCCACCCAAAATTGTTCTGGAGGAGAAGGAGGTGGGAACACAGCATGCATAGCACTAAGATTACTGGAGGGAGGCCGGCCTTGATAGCTGAAATTACCTCGATGATAACACTGAATAGCAGTGTGCCCAAATTTCCAACAAATTTGACATTGAATGGAAGAGGCAGAATTAGGAGGCAGAGTGTGACGCTGATAGCAATCAGCAGCTACATGACCTTTCTTAGTGCAAATTTGACATGTAGGA
>Ga0325410_1000427_pt1 | contig 43375 bp, 13 predicted proteins | sample PopdelMetagenome_16_FD_206182 | JGI IMG/M metagenome (GOLD analysis project Ga0325410, IMG submission 206182) | Populus deltoides microbial communities from Bellville, Georgia, United States - Xylem-PdIQD-R3 | ecosystem: Host-associated > Plants > Phyllosphere > Stem > Wood/Secondary xylem...
ACAGTCTCTCTTTCTCTCTCTGGTGTTGAATGTGGAATCCGATAATCCTCTCCGATGAAGAAGAAGAAAACCAAAAAACGCCACTCCCATCTCTCCCTAAAAAACCCCGAACCCTACCCGATCCGACCATTCTAGTCCTCGACGTCGATGACCCGACCCCACACAAATCTCCCTCTTTCGTTCCCGAAACTCCATTGTCCGATGTCTCCATCGTCAAATGCACTTTCCCCCAAATTAGGGTTCCCGATTTTGATCCTGAAACCCTCTCTGGTTAGTTAGGGTTCCCAATTTATCCATTGAAATGTCGTTTTTATTTGCAATTAATTAGGGTTTTGTTCTTGTGTGAAAGGAAATGCTGGATTGATCTGTTTGGAATCCGAAAATGATGAGCCGGAAAGTGCGAAAAACGGGAAGGAGAAGACGAATATGGATGCGGGTTATGATGAAGTGGAGGAGAGAAGAAGATGGAGTACTTCTGCCAACTTTGACTCAGTCGATTGGCTTGGTAAAATCAATGTTGATTTAGTGGACAATGCTATTAAAAATCTCTTCGATGTTTAGGTCAAATTTACGGATGCTAACCGAAGATATTTTGTTTATCAGTGGATGCTAATGTAAATCAAATGTCTGGGGTCAGTTCTTCGCAACCGAGTCTCTCACAAGATGATATCTATCAGGTAATCCCTTAATAACAATAACATATTACGTTTTTGTTTGTAGTTTATTTAAGGTCGAACTTGAAGAGTGAGTGGGATTGTTTTCTTACGATTTATATGAAATTGATGTCCTACTAGAAAATCTTGATGATAAGATCAATTTGTATTTTCTGTTTTTGAAGTCTTAACTTCATTTTTCTCTTTTCTTAAAAGTATCTGTAAATTGAAGTTATGTTGCTTGTTAATTCTGTTTTGATTTATCAAGTTAATTAAAATGGATTTTTCGAAGCTTTTTGTGAGAAGTTTATTAAATTCAAAATAATTAAAGCCCAAACTCTGTTCGTGTTAAAAAGCGAGTAGCGATTTTTGCTGTGAGCATATGAGCTTTTCCATACGTGTCTCAATTTTCTGATTCACATTAGCTTAATTATTGACATTGAACCAGATAGATGATTGTCCTGACAAAGAAAATTTTAGCATGGAGCAGATGGCTTGCACCTTGAAAGAGAAAAGGAAAACTAAAGTTAACTCTGCCAGGGAAAATAGTGCAGATGAAGCAGTGGGAACGAAGAATACAAAAAAGGAGGAAAGAATTCGTTTAATGGAAGAAAAGAAGCTAAAGAAAGAAGTAATAATTTTAGTAATGTTACTCAACTTATATAGTATATGAGTTTATAAATTAAAATTATCTAATCAAAATCTGCTGAGCAGCAAGAGAAGTTGCAGAAAGCAGCTCTTAAGGCTCAAGCAGCAGAGTTGAAAAAAATGGAGAAAGAAATGCAAAAGTGGGAAAAAGGGAAGTTTGCTCTAAATTCTATTGTTGCTGAATTTGACACTAGAGTAATTGAACATGGCTCAGTGGGAGGTAAGATTTATTTTTTTCTTGTTCAATATATTTCTTCTTTTATACTTCAGTAGATTCTTTATGCTAATATATAGTTTTCTGAATTATCTACTTTATTAGTACAGGACCTCTGCTTACCAGGTTTGCTGATAAGGGCCTTACATATCGCGTAACATCAAATCCAATTGAAAGATCTATTCTGTGGACCATGAGTGCTCCAGAACATATTTCTCAGGTAATTAGTGTTCAGTAGATTTTGAAAGTACAAGCTAATTACAAATTTGCAAACGAGATACCTTTCCAGTTTCTTTCAAACTTGTATTGTTTTTATGCGTGCACTATGTGTGTTGTTAGGTTGCATTTCTCCTATCGTTAAATTATTACCTACATAATCCCTCATTATTTAATGCAGCTTTCTCGCGAAGGAACTGACATTCAATATGTAGCCCTTGTATATGAAGCAGAAGAGTTCTGCAATCTTGTTATGAGTGAATCGCTCCTGGATCATGTGTCTTCAGTTCGAAGCCATTATCCTTCTCATACAATTTGCTATCTCACAATTAGGCTGATGGCTTATGTCAATAAAAGGTGAGCAATTGGTGAAGTTTAATTAATGTAAATTTTTAACTTCTTTGTTCTTTCCATGTTTGATGCTTGTCTACTTTCTGTGAAATTTTATGCCTTGTTTCTGCTTCTATGATTGTGTTGTCTCTGTGTTTTGCATGTTGAGGGATAGTCATGTTTATCATAGCTGGCCAAAGAGACATGGATTGTTCATCTTGTTTTTTACCCTAGAAAATCAAGATTTATAGATGAGGTCATAAAAAAAGTAGAGAACTGTGAATCCAAATTTATTAAAACTCATTCCAAAAACGAGAGTTCTTCAGATTAAATTTAAATTTGAAGCGGTGAGCAATCGCTTGATTTGCAGAATCAGAAAGGAATGAAAACTATTTAAGTTTGCAATCTGACTGGAGACATAATTCAAAGATGTGTGTTTGAATATCAGGAAATTGATTTCATTAATAAAATGGTGAATTTTGTTTTACTTGAGAAGCCTGAGTACTTATCTAGAACCACATAATCAAGCATTGAAGCACAAATCTCAATGATACAGGAAAGGAATTAAGCTTAATAAAGGGCTGTTATTATAAAGTTTTATGGTATCATACAGTAGTAGCACTATTATGGCTATTAAGGGCTTGTTGTTGCTGGTATCATACTGTAGGCTACTATTCTGAATGCTACTCAAGTAGCACTCTGTTCAGAAATTTCTCCATCTTATTTAGTAATCTTTTTATCATTATGATATGCTAGAATGTTAGGCTGGTTTTAAAGCTTATGATTTAGTTTAAAGGGATGGATTTAGCTTCCACCTTCCCCTCCTCACCTTAAGCAAGTGAGATCCACCCCCCCCCCCCACCCCGGGGCATGGGCAAAATACAATAGTTTTTGTATTTTGATACTAAATAATTTATTTCTGTGAGTTAGTAAATCTTTTAAATAATTGATATGGTAAGATATAAGGTACAAGTACATAAGTTTGGGTCCTGGTGGATTTTGTGGTGGGGGGTATCTTTGCCACCTTGGTCTGACAGGGACAGCTTCTATTAATAGTCAGATCTGGCTAAGTTTCCATCTCCAAAGGGAGAAAAACTACCATTCAACCTCTCGGAGACCTTCCAGATTATTGGTCCCAAATGGATTCACCTTGCGGTTTTCTTCTAAGCCAAGGGCAGCATCATGTTAGGTGCAATAACTATGAACGCTATGCCATTTTCAACATGTTCATATTCAGGTCCAAATTATCAGTAGAAGATATGTGGAAAAGATTGCACATTGAAGAAGCGTCTATCATCATCCTCCAAGAAATAGATAGTGTCTTCCACTAATCACCATCCCATCCTCAACACCATCTTATGACCCTTCACCAGGTTCCACTACACATTCTTGTTGATCATGTGATTGGAACACATCATCCACAACAGGAAAAAGTAAAGGAGACAGCAAATCACCTTGATGCAACCCTCTAAAACCTTCAAACCATATTATTTTTTATCCTAATTGACAATCAATGTAAACACCTCTTTTTACAAATATTTCATAATCTGCTTCATCTATCTTCAAAAACATCTCCACTCGTAGAAAATCCCAATTTACACTGTCATAGGATAGGCCTTCTTAAATCCACATTGAAACAATACCCTTCCTTGTCATCTCTAGACTCATCACCTTTTTGCTTCATTAACACCTGATTATGCTTGTAGAATCTCTGTCCTCCATGAAATTGCTTTTGTAATGCCAACTCTCATCAGTCAACACAAGCCTGGAGAATCCTCATAGCCAAGACTTTATGAACACCTGGCACCAAAACTTGTCGGTCTAAAGTCTAAAATCCACTGTAACTGAAGAATCCACTTGGGAACCAATGTAGCAAGCTCAAGTTAGCACTTCGCTGACAATTCTATTGCAAAAGGATTCTCCACAAGCTCCCTTTTCAGAGATGAGGCCAATCCATATCCTTGATAATTTTTCTAGTGATGTCTCCAATCGAATTCCTTAATGATCTAGCCAACTAGGTAATCCCCTCTTAAATCAGGTCCGGGTTTCTGACCATTTCAACCCTCTCCTATCTTCCAAAGGGAATTGCAGTCATCATCATTCACTTTCCAATTTATCTAATCGGTCTCCTTTTAGCAGAACACTGCTCTTTCGGCCACAACTGACAATGAAGACCTCGACATTTCAATTCTTCAATTTCTTTTAAAGAATAGCAGCCTCATAAAGTGAATTCAGCCCACCATCCAGACCAAGGCATATTTTTCTAAGCAAAAACCGTGTGTTGGTTATCCCTGGCCTTTAACTGATCCTTGTAATTTGAACAGATTTAGCAATCTTTACCAACGTGTAAGTTGGAGAGAGAGCCTTCTCGAACTCTGCTTTGAAGCTGTTGGTAAATACAAGAATCTGCAAAACCCATTTCATGTAATCAGTACCCCAAAGTGCTCCTCACTGGAGTCTGGATTATTAACTGATCCCCAGCCTCAAAAATTAATCTCCAGATTGTCATCTCTGTTTCTCCACTCAGCATATAATTTTGGCGATGACCGCTCAAGGAGGTAAGAGTGTTCTCTTTGCCTTAATGTCCTTGCCAGGCTAAGGCCTTGTTTATGATAAAATGTGAATGGATAACAAGAACTACTCTCTCTTGGATGCCTTTTGGTGGGTTCTATGGGTTAGCTGAGATCCTTGCTACTGGAACAATGTGACTTTCTTCTCGCACTCTAACAATTGAAAGAAGGGCAACTGAGATGGTTTGGCCATGTCCAGCATAGGCCACATGTAGCATTGGTTCGGAGAAGCGATAAGTTGACAGGAGGGACATGGGGAAGATGAAGTTAAGATAATGTGGATGGAAGTGGTATCAGAGGATCTAAAACTATTGATATTGAAGTAGATTTGGTTTATGATCCACGTAGCCAATCCCAAATAAGTTTGGGATTGAGGTGTTGTTGTACTCTCTAATAAATGTAAGCTACATCTAAAAAGAAAGTTGCTTCATTTGTGTAGCAGTTTCCATCTTCTCTAGCATTTTCGTTTACTTGATAAATATGCTGCAATGTTTGCTGCTGCTGTGGCAAAATGGAAATCTGTGATTGTACTGAAGCTTGTACTGTCTACTTTAGTGTTTTCTGCTATTCTTTATGTTGTTTATTTTTTTGATAATGTTGTAGTATTGTATTGCTTTCTAAATTGGATGTTGACAATGTATTAGGGGAAAGGAGCAGTACAAGCAACAGGAAAATGATGATGGTTGGAGATGTCCATCTGTTGAAGAGGTCAAAAGACAAGCTTAAAGTTTATACAAGTCTAATCACTTCCTGTATTTTCATAATAGATGTTTGGAAGGCATTATGAAGTTTAATAAATCACAAACTTGTCTGCAGGTGCTAGCGAAGTTAACCACACATTTTGTTAGGGTACATTATAGGCTGTGCACAGATGAAGCTGAGCTTGCTGATCATGTCTTTGGTTTGACACGCAGCTTGGCATCTTGTCAATTTAGGTGCTGAAAATTATTTTTCTGTTGTCATGTAATCAGCTCAACTTGTAATCACCATCACACATCTTTTTATTCTTTTTGAATCACAACTCCTCTATCCTGCTTTCTTTTTTATAGTTTAGCTGTCCAATTTTCTCACTCTTTCTTCTGTTTTACTTTTAATTGCAGAAAGAAGTTAACACAACTATCCGTAAATGCTAATGGGTCCTTTATCCCTAAAGACTTCATTGACAGAAATTTAATAAAAAAGAGTCCATGGTGAGTAATATTTTTTCCAAATTATATTAGTGACGAGCCTGCTTGTGTACATATTATCGTATAACTCTTAAAATCTATAAAATATTGCTTATGTAAACTATTGAGTTCTGTTTCTCCAGTTGTCAGTTATTTTTATTCGAGTACATTTTTGGCAAGTCTACTTGCCATCCCATTTGCATTTTTCAACACTTTCTGTAACAAAAAATCATGATGTTTATTTAAATATACATGTGTTGATATTCTTCAATCTTCATGCTGCAGTTTTCCTATTATCATGAAAAAGCGATTTGCATATTTGAATCTAAATTCAAATTGTTTGGAAAATAATTACTTGAGCTGATGCATGACAAAATTACAGCACCATGATGCTACTCCTTTCCTTTTTTTCCCCTTTACCTTCCACCAGAGACTTCAATGCTGAAAAATACTGAGATCATGCATAAAAACAGAAGATGCAGAACTGGAATGAGCAGAGAACTAGCAAAATTGAAATATTTTTATTAGGTTCTCCTTTTCAGTTTGATATGGTTTTGTTAACAGTTAATTAGTGATACTATAAAAGTGAGTCAAACTGACAAAATGTTCTTGAAATATATCAAGTTTCCTTTGTAAATTCATCCATAGATATGAAACTAAATATAGTATCAATTTTAGTTTCAAATCTAGCTGAGTAGTATATTGGCATGTTGGCTTTCCTTTTATATTTGCCTCCATTTATTTTCTCTGTTGCAATTGCTGTTGTTTGTGATTCTTCTATCTGCATTCAGGTTAAAAGCTTTGGTAGCTATTCCAAAGGTGCAGCCACGGTTTGCTATTGCTATATGGAAGAAGTACCCTACCATGAAGTCTCTTTTGAGTGTATACATGGACCCTAACAAATCAGTAAGTACTAAGAAAAGGCCACCAAAATTTTGGCACTAATGTTGACTTTCAAGCTTTGCCCTTTATGTATATCATTAATGGCCTATATACTACACATTTTACTATGGTTTTTTCGCTACCATCCCTGCGAATTGAAATGGTCCATTTTGGATTAATTTTGGGCTTGGATTTCATTCAATGTAGTTGACACTTCCACCATCATGCGGTCTATTGTGACAATATATCCTTTATATAAAAAGAAACAGGGCTCTTTAACTGGTCTGAAGATGCTATTTATTGCCATATTAATTTCACTAAGAGGGAGGGGGAGAGACTCAGAGAGCAAGGGGGGGTGTTAATCTCTATTTCCTATATATGCAAATTTCTGTTTTTGCGCATGCATTTTGGTCTGGAAGGTCTGTTTACTATGCATATACTGTTAAGTAGAACTTGTGGAGTTTAATAACACCAATCTTTTTACTAAAGAAAATTAAAGGACTGGACCAAAATGTTTGCCTGTCAAGTTTTCAATTACCTAGTGGGGAGGTCTTGAAAATTATAACATGGAAATATGTGAGGTTCAGAATGGGTGTGCAGGTTTCATTTGATGGGAGATGCTGACCCTTTATATAGCTGAAGGTATAATGAACCTTCTGATGAGTCAACAATAAAAAATGAAAAGAAAATAGAAAAGGCACAATTTCCCAAGGATGAAACGATTGTTATATGATTTTGTGACCCCTTGTCCTGGAACATTATAATCAACTGTGTCTTCCATATCCTTTTAAGGGAAAAATTAAATGAGCTGACGAGTACTAGAAAATGTTTTGAAGGATGATCCAAAATTAAGAGTATCAATGAATGAAAAGCAACCTAGCAATTGCTGCATAATATCATTAATTTATACAGACATTTATTTTGAGGCTATTATGCAAATGAAGTTACAGTGGTTGTGTTGGGAGTAAAGTTTGATGACAAGTACACTCATGCGCACTGCTCCAGGCATGATGTTGAATTCTTTAAACAAAGAAGATGCTTATTTTAATAATTCTGCAGGTCTTTTTTTTTTTTCCCATCCATTCTCTTTATAATTTTTTAAAATTTACAAGAAACAACAACCCCTTTTCAGTGTCAAATGTAAACCAAAGTCAGAGCCAAATGCTGCTCTTGACACTGTTGGAAGGCAGAATATTCCCCAACTCTCATTTGTATCCTTGCAGTGCACCAGTGTCTAGAAGATGGCCCTTAAATTGTGTAATTCTATTTTGTGCTGTTAGAGGTAGCTGCATTAGAATAACCATACATTTTTCTCTTTTATGAAAATGTAGGTGCACGAAAAGGAATTTCTGCTTGAGAATCTGACCACTGAGGGTTTCATTGGTGGTGAAAGAAGAGTGGGTCAGATTTGTTCAAAGCGAGTTTACAGGATACTTATGGCTCAAAGTGGAAACATCATAACGGATAACGTTGAAGATGGTGCTGACTTTTTCAGAGACCACTCATCTTAAATAACTCCCTGCTGTTATTCTCGGGGATCAAGAGTAGAGGTTTCTATAAATCATTTATAATTTTTTTCAGTCATTCTTTCTTAATGAGGGCAATTGATCTGTTAACTTCACTTAGGAAAATGACCTTCTTGTGGAAGTTCTAGTTGGAATACACTCCCTCAAGTGGCATTTTTCATGTGTCATGATCAGTCAGGCCTGTTGACAAACAGAGCAATGAAATCCATCACCAGTGAAGGTGGGGAGATTTGAGATAGTTCTGTCTTGTTCTTGTCAGCAAGTTCTCAGACATCTTTCAACGCATCTGAAGGATGAGGCCACCTCACGGGTATTCTCTGTAGCTTTGCACTCGGGATAACCACTCTTTGTGCGCGCTTATACTGGTAGAGTGTGAATATAGACACCAATCACTATTGCTAAGATCAGCTATATCAGAAATAGGTTTGCACTTCTTCCCAAGTTTCAACAGGTTACTGGGTCCTTAATAATCATTCTGGATTGTGATGTCTCGTCATCGTCCTGTCCTGGAGCCTACTGATAGATCGCTACTGAAGCTCTCTTTGATTTGTGTTTTGAGGTGGGGTGTTTAGTTTTAACTTTCAATTGGTTGCTTTTTCAATGGTTTCGATCAGGTTGGTGATGAGGGCTGGCCAAGTGTGTAAGCCTGTTTGGGATATGAACTCCATTATTTATTCAGGTTCCAAAATTGATCTCAAGCCATTCTTCCGTTGTATCAGTTGTTCTCTTTTATCAGAAAAAAAGACAATTCTTGTTGATGCAAATGGAGAATGAGTTCTTAGGAGCAGAGACACTGAACAGTTTGAAGAAATTATCAGATCAGAGAAAAAGCGCTGCGTTATTTGTCGAGGCAGCAGTTTAGTCTTTACTGTGTTTTTCACTACCCGCTTTCCTGGTGGCTGTCTTCTTTTTAGCTTCTGAGTTGCGGTAGGTCCCTCCGGCCTTTACCTAACATCTGTGGGGGCCTCCATCACATCAAACTTATCTGGAACACTGATAATTTGTGAACATCTTTATTTTGAATAGGGTCAGCCGCCACTGGATTGAGGTTTGGATTGAGGTGCGTAGATGTGAAAAATAAAATTTTAAAAAATAAAATAAAAATATTATTTTAATGTTTTTTTAAATAAAATATATTTTAAAAAGGAATTATTATAAGTATATCTGTTGGTGTTATTGGATTGGATCACTCCCAAGATTATGTGAAAACAATAGTGTAATATCAAGTCGTCCTCAAAGGTGCCACCAAAGTTGAAGAGAGAGGATATGGACTGATCTTCAGCTGTCTTGGAGGGCATGATGACAGTTTCAATTCGATAGAGATGGCTAATCCCTCCATTGACTAACACGTTTATTGAGGGGAAAAAACAATTAATGGGGGGACCATTCCTTAGTCTAGCCGTGAAAAGCTGGGTGATGTTCAACTATATAATAATATTCTAATTTTGTTTTCTTTCTTTTTTTTTTAAAAAACAAGCTTAGGTCATAAAAAGGAAATTCAAAATCACTATTTAAATGCAATATTTCTGCATCAGAAAACTAAAAAACTAATTTCTTAATTTTTTAAATTTATATTTGAAAAATATATTTTAAATGTTTCTTCGTGATTTTTCTTTACAATACAATTTTTTATATATAAATACTTTTTAACATTATAAATATTAAAATTATTTTTTTTACATATTTCATGTTTAATTATTTTTATAAATTTAGTTTCTAGTATAAATCTAATATACTTTTTTCTAGTTAATAATATAACTTTGTTAAGTTAATGTTTAATTTGAATGACATAAAATTAATATTCTATAATTAGATTATTACGAATACAAGATATTTATTATAAATTATGGCTTTAGTTTTTTATTTAAAAAAATAGTTGTGATCCTGATATCTTTTTTTCAGTGGAAAAATGTATTTTTGTCCTCAACAAATGAATACATTTTCTATTTTTTTATTTGATAATTAAGGAAAAGAAAAGGAAAAATAGTTTTCTGTAATAGATACTATAATTTCCATAAAGTTTCTAGTTTTATCATGCATACAAAACCAAAGAGGTGATCTTATTATATGAAAGATGCCTGGAGATGCTACTATTTGAAAGAAATAAAAAAAATAAAAGAATCATATGTTTGTTTTTATGTTTTAAAAACGTCTCGGGAGGTGATCTTATTACATGAAAGATGCCTGGAGATGCTACTATTTGAAAGAAATAAAAAAATAAAAAAATATTATATTTGTTTTTGTGTTTTAAAAACGTCGCGAGATTATTATTATTTTCTTTTTCAAATTAATTTTTTGGTGTTTTTAAATCATTTTGATGTATCGATGTTAAAAATAATTTTAAAAAAAATAAAAAATATTATTTTAATACATTTCTAATAAAAAATACTTTAAAAAACAATCAATATTATATTTATACCCTTTAACATCTTAAAAAAAAAAAAACAAGCAGCAGTAATTCCGCTGAGTGAGAGCAAAACAGGAAGAGCACGGCAATACGGTAATGCATGGAGGGACCGTTCTTTTTCTCAAAGTATTATGCTAAACATATATATTGCATATGGCCCTCCTCTCCTCTCCACACACTATTGTCTCCCACCAAATCCCACAATATCATATTTTCCCATCTAATCAAACACCATTTACTAATGTTCAAAACGATCTCCATCTTCTTTTAATCAAACTCCACACTCATCAGCTTCAAGCACACGTCATTGCCCATGCAAACTCCACTACCACTAGGTTAGGTTTAGTTTAGTTTAGTTTAGCTTAGCTTAGCTTAGCCTCTCTTATATAATACAAGTTAGGCCATGGCCTGCTTCTTGTGCTCGTTGATCTGATGGAGAAGAGCAAATCATTTTCCGGTTACTCAAATGCCTACTCAGAAATCCGGCTAGGCTTCGAGGAACGGTCTGGATCTTACAGCTTTAATGGCCCGGCAGGCAAGGTGGATGATGTTGAGCTAGAAAGTTCAGGCAATCCGGAGCTCAAGCGGAGGAAGAGAGTGGCACAGTATAACATGTACACCATGGAAGGTAAGATCAAATCATCGTTGAGAAACAGCTTCAAGTGGATCAAGAGCAAGCTTGTAGATGACTATTTTGATGACTGAACTATATCTATATATTCTGCCGCCTTGCTACTGTTTATATATATATATATATGCAAGAGTGTAAATTAATAATTATGTCTAAAGTCTTCGCATGCAGTACTTTGCAAAAGAAGAGTGCGATGTTAATTACTGGGTTTTATATGCAATAACCATGCTCTCTACTCTCTAATTTCTCAGACTGTAACCAAGGAGGAGGAGAAACATGCTTCTCCTTCCATATTCAATTCATGCGAATCCACCCATGAAACCCTTTCACGTCTTCGCTGGAACTGTGTTCATGTTCTTCGCTTGAGTTGCTCTTAACCCAAGTTCTAACCTCAGCAACTGTAATATTGACTAGTGAGGTAACCCTTTATTAGTCCAACATATATATATATATATATCAACAAATCTCATTTCATAAACCCTGAATTGTTTAGAAAAGTGGTTTTTATAAAGGATTCTTCATAAAATTACCGTTAATTAATTGGTTTGAGCTAGATATGTTGTCTTAATCTAACCATTAATTTTGTAAAAAAAAAAGAAAAGAAAATAAATCAAACCATTAACTTTTGAAATTAACAAAATGAAATAAGAATACTTCGGTTGCATGATATGAAAAAAAAATATTAATTAAATGATGAAGTCTTGAATTTGTTTTTCAAATCAAACAAATTAATAAGAACCCTTGAAATTCCTCAAAGGATAGGTTGGATGATTAAGAAGATTTACTGATTTTATAACCTTTTGAATTCGAGTTAATAGTAGCTAGTAGTATCTGGGAGAAAAAAACTCACCCATATTATAATAGAGTCTCTGCCTAATTAGACCTAATTAGGTGCATATTTTAGAAAACATTTATGGTATTCAGGAGTTAATTAGTGATATATTATTACTTGTTTTTTAGATTCACCTTGAAGAAAAATAAGTTACACAATAAAAAAAAAAACTCATAAGCCATAAAAAATAATAAAATTATTTAACAAATAAAAATTATAGAAGCCAATTTATTTGATTTTCCTCGTGTTTTTCTTTTTCTCCTTTGTTAGATGTGTGGGCCGGACAATGTACAGGCCCAGCCTGTTGATTGTTATTATCATTATTTTTAAAGAATATGGGCCAGCCAGACGCACGGTTAGTTAACAGATCTGTTTAGAGCATCTCTATGATTTATAGAATAATAAAATAAAATAAAAAAATAAGAGACGAAAAAGTTGAAATCCAATTCAATATATATATATATATATATATATATCCTCACACCTAATCATGAAAGCAAACACTCTAAGTAGACCCGGTTGGATTGGTTAATAGCAATTGATTTAAGGGATAATTAAAAAAATATATATCTTATAAGATTTGGTCGTGTTTTTTATTTTTGAAAAATCATATTTAATATCGTAAAAAATCAAAAGATAATTGCTCAGGATATCAGGCCGGAAAGATTGTGAAATTAGCCGGAAAAAAACGAAGAAGAAAGGCTGCTCTCATTTATTGATGAGTGCAGATAAAACAAGAACAGTTTACAAACATGAACGCATTGTACAATATTTCCTCGCAGCAACAGCTTCAAGGAGGGAGATGAAGATGCAGTAAAATCACAGATAGTAACTGGTGAGATTTTGCTTGGCCTAATCTTTATCAAGTCCAAAGAGTTTTGATATTTTTTCTGGATCAAGAGCACGAAAGTCCAGCGTAGAAACAGACCGGCGGTAACCACCTGGCATTGCATTGCCGCCATTAAGGTTAATGATGTCTGTTATAGAAGCCTGTAAAAGGGTGAAATTCTGGATGTTCTTGGTAGCATTAGGATGAGCCTCCGTTCTTATCGATCTGTTCTGATTCTGATCAAGAATCGGCGAGAAGGATGGCCGCGGGAGGCCTTGTTCTTGCCTCAGTATTGAGTTTAGACCCAAGGATGTGCTGCTGCTTGCACTGTTTCCTGTCTCAAGGCCATTATTCATGCTTGGCTCTGAGATTTTCGCCACCTAAAACAAAGCAGAATACCATAGATTATTTCCAAGATCATCACATCTTCTTCTTTATTAAATTACTAGTTTGATTTCTCACACTACGAGCCAACGCGCCAAAAAATAAAGCTTTTGTCTTTCTTTTCTTTTCTTTCTTAGCACTAAAAACGGTGCATGCGTTTGTTAATATTTTTTTTTTATGTGTTAACTAAAATAAATAGCGAATTATATACGGTAATAAATAATAATAAGTTTGTTTTCTTTAATTCAAAATTAAGGTGGGAATTCAAGATAAATATATTATTTCTTAGAAAAAAAAGACTGAATATTTATTTAGCTTAAAATCGAGTTTTTAAAGTTTTAATTAGTTTGAATTAATAAAATTAAATTTTATTTTGTCAAATCAAGTATTATTCAATATTAAAACATATTTTTAACACGCGAAAGCCCCGTATAAAATTAACTGAAATAAAACATCAAACTCAATCCTAAATCAATTTAAAAATAAAATTAAAAAAAAAACATTATGGATTATTATTGTAACCAAGTGGATGTTGTCTTTCTTCTATATTGTATTTTCGTTGTTTTTTAACATTTTTTTCATCTTTTATTACCTTGTGTGTTCATGATTCAAAATACTATTTCATGGTTTAACTAGAGTTAATTTTGTAAAATTAAACAATAATTATTAAATAAATAAATAATTGATCCAAAAAAAGATGGAAAAAAATAAGGTGGTTGACTGTTTATATATATATATATATATATAATCAAGAATGTTACCTCTTTAGACGATTCTGTTTCTTCTTTGGCACGTTGAGAAAATGAGTTCTTTCTTCCTTGACCACCTTGTCTGGCTCGAGATGAGTGCTTCTTTGGATTCCTGCGCCTATAAGATGGAAGTACAAGCAAGTACACATTCATCAGTTTGTTGGGTGCAGAAATAAATCGATAAGTTAAGCAGCATTGATACTTACTTTTTCCGATCATCGATTTGATTTGGCTCATCCTCCTCTTTGTAAATTACTGGTAGACCTGAAAGTTCGCATGCCATTGGACTCGAAGAGAAGAACTGCTGGGGAAAGAACTACTTATAATTTTACTCATTGAAATAAGCTCCAGAAATTTGCAAGAGCAGCAAGAAAGAAAAGAAGAAGAATAGATATAACACAGTATATAACAATCACAAATTAAGGCAGGCATTGCCATTATCGCTCACGTACGTGACTTTGGAGAGCAGAAGCAGCAGTGCCACGATATGCTGGGTTCAGAGCGAGAAGTGTGGTCAAGAGGACAAGTGAAGACTCAGGAAAATCCTTAAAGGCTTCTTGGAAACTAGGTTTGTAGTGCTGAGGTGGTCTGAAGCTTGTTGGTAGCCTCATTATCTTCCAATAATCCTCTGGTGGTGAACCACTGAGCTTGAAAATCCTATGAAGTTGCTCAACCTGAACACATGCATATTACATAAATATAGCCTCACAAAACAGACAAGGAGGAAAATCTGCATTCAAGAAAATGGAAATGAAAACAACATGTTCCTCTAGCATTTGACTGTGTGTGCTTCTTGGTGATCATCGGATCTATAAATTATGAATAGGAATTGATTCAATGCACTTTCCTGATGGTCTCATAATGTCTTATCAATGTACCTCTGTCCTTCCAGGCATGATTGGCCTTCCAATGAACATCTCAGCCAATAAGCAACCAGCACTCCAAAGATCAATACCTACTCCATAATCAGTGGAACCTAATAATAGCTCTGGGGCTCTATACCAGAGTGTTACCACTCTGTTGGTAAGGGGTCGTTTTGGTTTAGGTATGAAGAAATTTGCAAGCCCGAAATCTGCGATTTTCAGCATCCCATTTTTGTCTATCAACAAGTTGGAAGCTTTAATGTCTCTGTGCAGAATACCCCTCTCATGGCAGTGCTGGAGACCTGAAAGCAGTTGCTGCATGTAGCATTTGACCTATATCAAAGAAAGCAAATCGCCATGTTTAGAATCTCATATATATGCACATAGCATTGATTGACCACTAGTTTATTTAACTTTCATTTTTCCCATTTTAATGTAATATGTGAAACTTTTTCCTTTCCGGTTCTACATATTTTCCAGGAGTAATAGATTAAACATCTCTTTGAGCCGCATACAATTAATGAATGGTCAGTTCATTACTGTGGCCCCAACAAACAGCCAGAGACCGTTGTTTTTCGAAGAAGTAGGAGGGAAAGTTCAAACCTGTGGTTCAGTGAGCCTTTCGCCTGGACGAGAGATGATCCTGGTTAGGTCTGACTGCATGAAATCAAAGACAAGATAAAGACTATATTGCATCCTTGATGTGGCTAGTCCTTCAAGCTTGATTACATTTGGATGATCTAGCTTCTGTAGCATCATTATTTCTCTTGCCATAAACTTGACACTTTCAGGCTCTGATGTGTCAAACCGAACCTTCTTTAGAGCAACTATCTTTCCAGTGTCCCTATCTCGAGCTTTATAGACATTGCTATAAGTTCCCTGGCCTACCTGCAAATGAAAAACACAATTCCAATAAGATGATTCATAGCATCTGCTCCATTAATTTCCCACTAATCACCCTAGCCTCTATCGCCATACAAATTCGAAAAAGAGTTCTTCGAATACTGTTTTGGTGTGTGTTTGTGGGTCTGAAGTAGAGGAAAAGGTAACAAATATCAAACGCTAACCTTAGCTAGCTTATCATAAGAATCAGCACTCTTTGGAACCAAACCAGCCAAAACCTCTCTAGCAATGTTGTCAACAAGCCATTTTGGCCACCCATCTACAAGTTCATCCCCCCCTGCCTTCTTCGAAGAAAATCTTTGTGACACATTTCCAACATTATTCTTTAACCCTTTTCCCACAACCAACTTATCTCCTCCATTGACAGCACCATTCATGGCAACCTCTCTCTTCTTGTCCAATTCTTGCCTGAACAACTTTCCAGGTTCTCTCTGACCAGCAGGTCTCCCTACATTCTCTCTCTTAACATACCCATTTTCTTGTTTCAACTTCTCTAGTGTCTGAGGAGGCGAGTATGTTGAACTCTTGGTCTGAACACACCCCATTTTTCAGAATCCTTGACTCTTCGCAGGGAATCAAAAGTACGTTGATTGCTTGGTGACATAGTAATGGTAATGAAAGGAGTTACATATGAAATGATTGTGAGCAGCATAGAGATTTATTTTTGAACAATCAAGAAATGCGAATTGGCCGTCCTTTGGCCTGCATTTTGTTTGGATTTTTGCTAAATGGAAATGCCTGTTGTCTTTGTCTGACCCTGCTTTCTCCGCCTTAGGAGTTAAGGAAGACTGTAGAGACAAGGTTCACTTTTGTCCTCCATCGTCAATGACTCGTTCTGTGTTACCAAGGAAAAGCTTTAGCTCTTTCTTATTTTGGCGGGTTGGTGAGATTCAAGGGTGTCGGTCCGATCACAGCCTCTTGCATGCAGGGACAATTCAGAGTTTCGAACTTCACTATAAATAATAATTTACCGTTGTTTGCAATAGACAAGCATTTTCCACTAGAAGTCTAGCTCCATATCCAAGATTCTGGATTCTAGATGCAGTTACTTTCCTTAGTGTTTGAAGAGATTGTACTGTGGAGAAAACAGAAGTGCTCTCTCTCTAGTTATCAACAGAAGCTAAACTTGAAAAATACATTCCAAGAACATTGGAAAAGAGACAAAATGCAGGAGTGAATTTATAACGTGTTGTGCACATTGCTCTTTTAAACAAAAAATGGGACAACCAAAAGTTCAAGTACCTTTATAGACCTTCAGATTTCATGGCTAATAAAACATATTTCAAATATTTTCAAATTGATATCCCACAGTTGTTTATCCAACGACCAAGCTTTAGCTTGCTTATTTCAATTTCACTTTGCCCAGTATGCTCCAACTTTCACAATTAAGACAATGCAATCAGACGTCAGGAAATAATCCTGCCAATGCTTAAGCTGTCACCATTGATAATCTTTCTAGAAGATGATAGGCCAAGGTCGAAGGGTCCCAAAGAATCAGTCTGCATCAAGAAAGTAAATTAGCTGTTTGTAAGGTTATATGCAGGAAAGAGAATACATTTCAATTACGAATTCAAGTACCCATTTAATTTCTGAAAGCCCTAGGCTGTTTTCATGATTGTAAACTCGAGAACCAAGTGACAGCCCTGTTTCAGATTCTTCATAGCCATGACCTTGTTGAAGGCCAGATTGGTTATTGACCTGCAAACCAAGGACACAAAATTTATTGGCTTACTGAAGTTTATCTGAACTCGTGAAAATTTTGGTCCTCGACTACAACTTTTTATGAGATCAATGCCCCTAAAATGACTTCAACTGCTGTCCCAAACCAAGAGATGTATAATACCAAATTATCAAATATCTATTAGCAGAGCTCTGCTTCAAATTTCTTGGAACCATCAAACATTTATATAAATCAATTTAATAGGTGGGCACGGGTCTAACGATGCAGCTAAAGTACTCTACACAACCAGTATCCTCAGACATATTTCCATAAGTAAATTACAGTATGGGAGAACTTAACAAACCGCAGTCATAGTTGGATGTTTAGATGACTTTGAACCAGCATCTTGACTGCAGGTCTCAGAATATGCACTTCCGCTCAAAGCTTGACAATCTTTGCCTGAGGCAGAGAATTTCTTAATGGCAAACTCATGGCAAGTGTCTTCAGCATCCAAAATAGATGAGCTAGAACATTGAGCAAGTCTCGGTCCTTGGGAATGATTTGCTTGCGCAGCAATAAAGGCATCCAGTGAATCAGAGATTAACTGGGAAGGCTTCAAGCCTGGGTTACTCCCATTTGATTTTGGATCAAAGGTATTCAACACTCCCTGCAATGATGCTTCAGATAGCAGGCCACCGATGCTTATGTTAGTTTGACCATCATCCCACATGCTGCCAACATCCCTCTTTTCTTCGTTAACCTAGATAGACATGAATAAGCAAATTTCAGAAAGATATAACATTGAAAAGCACATTCTAATCAAATCTCCATATAGATCAAACATGCAAAGTTGACCTTAATCAAATAATTCTGGCAATCGATCTTGAAACTTTCTCAAGTAACTTCCACAAATCTTAAAACACTAAGATCCGATGATCATTTTGATGACTTATCAGTTACACACACACACACACTCTAAAGGCTGAAATCTGGAAGCACTCATAAAGTCATAATCGCCACAGGAAAAGATTGCTGAACACTCAAATCAAGCAAATTACACAAGAACACAATAACAGCAATCAATTGAGAAAATGCCCAAAAAATATACAGTACCACAGGTCCAATTAATTCATTGGAAGACACCTTATCAGCCAAAACCGCATTTGTAGCTCCAGTTGAAGTGCTTGGTTGGAACTCCTCACTGGTTTCCTCCATCCACTTCACTTCACCACGGGCACTCACTGCATCAATGCTGCAAACTTGCTGCATGATTTGAGGTTGCAAACAGGCATCATAGGTAGTTGACATTGAAGGTACTCCAACAGATTCAGTTCCAGAATCCGAGAACCAACCATACCTTAAGACACAAAACAAATCAGAAAACTAAACCAAACTAATAAATGCAACAAAAAGGTGATCAGACCCAAGACCTTAGACGGAAAATAGATGGGTTCCCTATAGCTGCATAGACCTCTCCTGCACTGATATTGATGTCACTCAACGTCCACTTCTTAGTAGTTGAAGCTTCAGATGTGTTATAAGGGTAGAGGACCGGCTCCCTGCAAGCAATTCCCGAACCACCCCACTTGTCATTTAAATGTTTTAGCACAGACGACACCTTTTTCCGAGCGCTTAGTGTGAGTTCCAGGTAGGGATGATAGCCATCCTGCAGAGATTAATAAAAAATAAAATAAAGGTCGGCATTTAAAAATACACAAAACAAAATAGAATTAGGTCAAAACATATTTGCAACATCCCGCTGGTTGATATTCTTGACCTTTTCCAATCCCATACGAGTTCCTTCATCAATTGGAAAAAGCTGCAGCTTTATCTTCGCGGGCATTTGCTTGCTTTCTCCGCTGACCCACTTTTTCCTACTTAATAATTAAAAATCAATTTTACCAATACCATAACCAAATAATTAACTAAAGAAAAGGCTTTTAGCGGATCTCATAATCAGCTTGGTTTAGTTTAGTGCAAATTAATTAATGATTAGCTAGGGTTTGTTTGGAGTACTAACCAATATCAGAATTCATGAAAGAGATTTTATAGAAATTTGGAGTTATGAGATTGAGAAAAATAGCGTACCTGGATTGAATTTTCAAGCTGATTGCTGACAGAGAGAGAGAGATTTGAAAACTGTATAGAGAAAGAGAAATGTTGGCGGGAATGAGTTTTTTTTGTGAGGGTGTGTGAGAGAGGGATTGGATGAAAAGAAAGATGGTTCAGCTTACATGTTACACTCGTGTGGGCCTCATATTTGGGCTTGGGTCAATCTTATTGACTGGGCCTTGATATGTTAAAGTAAAAATGTATCCTCATCTTCAAAAAGTTTGGACTATTTTTTTATTTTAAAAAAAAGCTAATAATGACAAGTGGCATGAGTTATCCTATTCTAGTAAATAAAACCATAACGACCAAAATAAATAAGATTTATAGATAACTCATTTTAGAGAATAAGAAATGATTTAATGATCGGTAATTATATTATACAAAAGTCTCTCTCCTTTTTTTCCACTCTCATCTTTAATTTTTTTAATCTAAGTTTTTTTATTTGTGTTCTTAGATAGATCTATATACTTATTTGTCTTTTAATTTATTGTCCCATTCATCAAGAATTTTTTTTATGAATAATTGTTGATTATGATTGCTCAACGATAATGAATTTTTTTTTAAAAACTCTTTAGAAATAAAAGATGTAACTTTATTGATCAGATTCTAAATTTGTTTTTTAGAAATCAACAGTTCGTGTCTCACAAACCTCAAGGTCGCTGGAGACTTACATGATCGTTAAATTCAGGGCCCGTGGGATTAGTCGAAGTACATGCAAGCTAACCCGGACACCCACTTTAATAAAAAAAAGAAGAAGAAGAAGAATTTGTTTAGTATTATAGTAATAGTTATTTTTTGAAGTACTTTCTGTTTAGAAATGTATTGAAATAATTTATTTTTAATATTTGCACATGAAAACCAACTAAAAACACTAAAAAATTAATTTAAAGTCAAGGAAAAATAAAAAAATTAATTTTTTCAAGAAATGTTAAAACAATAAATTAAATAGAATTAAAAGAGGATACTTAACCTCAACCTCTAAGTTTTTTTTTTTTTTGCATTTTAAAAGTGGTTTTGAAAAATTTTAATTTTTTTGCTTCAAATTAATATTTTTTGGTGTTTTTAGATTATTTTAATAAGTTGATGTTAAAATTAATTTTTAAAAAATAAAAATATATTATTTTGATACATTTCTAAGTGAAAAATATTTTAAAAAAACAACCACAACCACATTCTCAAACATATTAAAAAACTACTATCATGCAGTACTATAAATGAAGAGTTGTTAGGTGATTGAGAAGCAGCTTGGAGCATCTTTTACTTTACCTGTATTTTCAAAAAAAAAATTAATTAATTGGGATCCACAAACAGTAAACAACTATTTATATATTATCAAATATATATTTTACATTACATGTATTTTTCATGATTTGCTTCAAACACACGAACAACCACAAAACTTGAATGAAGAGCAGCACTGGCGAGCTTTGACATGTCTTCTCCCTCTTTACTTTTCAAAGAAAACGGAGGAGTTGTGTGTAAATGGGTGAGTGATATTTGCATAATGGAAAGGAAAGGATGGCGGCGTTAGCCACGAGACTAGGTCACTAGAGCCACCCCACCCTCTACCTAATTTTATTAGGTTTACAACGAAAACGACAACGCTCCCATTAAAGTTATTTTAATGACATGTTTATTACTTCTTCTTCTTCTGGGAGATGTTAATTTGTTACCTTCCTTTGGGGAAAAAAAATTTAATTATGGGAAGTATAGAATCATTAGAAAATTAAAATAAAATAATAAAAAAAATAATTACAATATAAAACAAATATCAGCATCTTTTACATGTTAAATTACTGCTGATAAAATTTTCATCCATAATTTAAAAATGAATTAAAACCCGTGAGTTCTCTCGTCTCTTCATTTATTCTTCTTCTGAGAATGTTTCACATGGTTGATTGGCATGCTTGATGCCATTTTTTTTCCCACCAGCCACTTAATTGTAGATTTTTCCGTTAATTAACTTATTTAGTGTTTATTTATGGCAGCGAATGCATTACTGTTTTGTAAAATTTTAAATTTGTTTTTATTATAATTTTTTTAGATTATATTGGTATACTGATATTAAAAAAAATTAAAAATTAAAATAAATATTATTTTAATATATTTTTAAATAAAAAATATTTTAAAAAACAATCTTTATTATTATCCTAAATACTCTAGGCAGCAGGCATTACGTGTCTTTGAATGTTGACAAAATATTCCATCAGAATTTCTCAGTTTTCTAGTCATGAATAATAATGATTTTTCAGAATTCAAATAGAATAGCCAATCTCCTAAATTAACTCTACCTAAAATTGATTAGTATTTTACTGTAGCGCAGATTATCATGTACTATAAGTGTTTTTACTATGAATTTTATTGTTCTGCAATATCACAGGAATTATAGGCTGCATGTGTTTTTATTATGGAATACACTATTTAGTAGAGACATGGTAAGGTTGCAGCTTGCAGGGTCCAAGTGTCAGGCTGGAGGCATGTTTATTGGGGTTGCGGACACTCGGCGCTTGGCTGTCAGGCCTGAGCTTTGGGCAGGTCACGCTCCAGGCTGCACCCACCTAGCGCTTGGTCTGCCCAGCCTTGGGCGCTAGGGACAGACCCGCGCGCTTGGTTGCAGCCCACAATGCAAGGTCTGCAAACTCGAGCACCTGCCCTGCAGACCCGCGCGCTAGGTGCAGACCCGACCGCCGAGTTCTGTTCTGACCGCCCTTGGGTTTAGAGGCCCGCGCGGCTGGATCGACAGACCCTGCAGAGAAAAAAATGAAAAACGATATATAATAACAATTATTATTATTGTTAAAAATATTATTATTTGACTTAAAAATATTAGTTTTTTTATCATAATTAAAAATAGTCCCCAGTCCTGAAGGCCGCAACACCTAAAATAGTCTTGGGTCCGCCCGGATGCAGGATCCACATAGCCTGGGTCCTGCAGGCTGCATGACCTAAAATAGCCTTGAGTTCGGCCAGATGCAGGACCCAAATAGCCTGAGGTTCTGGCCGCGGCAAGACCCAAATAACCTGATGTTCTGGTTGCGACATGACCCAAATAGCCCAGGGTCCGGCCGGGTGCGGGACCCAAAATAGCCTGGGGTTCGGCCGGATACAGGACTCAAATACCTTGGGGTCCTGGCCGCGGCAGGACCCCAATACCCTCGAGTCATGCAAGCTGCAGGACCAAAATAGCCTTAGGTCCTGCCGGGTACAAAACCTAGATAACCTTGGGTCCTGGTTGTGGCATGACCCAAATACCCTCGAGTCTTATAGGTTGTAAGACCCAAAATAGCCTGGGGCCCAGCCCGATTCAGGACCCAAATAACCTGGGTCTTGGCCTCGACAGGACCCAAATACCCTCGAGTCGTGCAAGCTGGAGGACCTAAAATAGCCTTGGGTCCTGTCGGGTACAAAACCCAAATAACCTTGGGTCCTGGCCGCGGCAGGACCTAAAATTAACCTAGATAGCCTTGGGTTCTGCGATATGCAGAACCCAAACTAGCCCTACTGCAGAACCCAAACTAGCTTTAGGTCCTGGCATCATCAAGACCCAAATTGTTTATGAAAATAAAAGATGGGTCCGCAGTGTAGCACAAGTCACCTAAATAGTGAAATCTAATTATAGTCGTAGATAATTAAAATGTAAATCTTAAAAATTCATTGCAATTAAAAGGATATTAAAATCTAATGAGGTAATATATTGAAGGTAGGATGGACGAGTTCTCACGGGAAAAAGAAAAGAAAGAAAAACATATTATTTCTACTTTTTATGAGAAAAAGTTACCTTAACACAATGTAGCTTGAGATGCCAAAGTGGCATTTCAATTTAAAATTTAAATTGTTAGATGAGTTTTTAATATATAATTTATATTATTCTCTAACATATTTTTCAAGTGAAAACTTTTTAAATTTGAAACTTGTATAAGTTCATACTATCTTGTGCTTAATTTTTATTAAATAAATAAGGATTGTGAGATTCGAACTTGTGATCACTTGGTCGTCAAGGCTCTAATACCTTGTTAAAGAACTAATTCAATCCAAAAGTTTAAGCTTTTAGGTGAGGTCTCAATATATGATTTATATTATTCTCTAATACATTTTCTTAAGTGAAAGTCCTTTGAGTTTGAAACTTGTACAAGCTCACACTACCTTGTGCTTGATTTTTTTCAAATAAATGAGGATAATAGGATTTGAACTCATGATCACTTGGTCATCAAGGCTCTGATACTATGTCAAATAACAAATTCAACCCAAAAGCTTAAGTTATTAGTTGAGGTCCCAAGATATGATTTATATTATTCTCTAATACATCATTTCAAGTGAAAACCATTTATGTTTGAAACTTGCACATGCTCATACTACCTTGTATTTGATTTTTATCAAATAAATAAGGATAATGAGTTTCGAACTCGTGACCACTTGATTATCAAAATATAATTTATATTATTCTTTAACATGAAAGAAGTTACATTAAGCATTTGTTTTTTAAAAAAAAATATTTTGCACATCCTACAATTCACATAATATTTTTTACTGTACATTTCTTTATTTTAACGTGCTAAAACTTTGCATTTAATGACAAAATTGAATTATTTTAAAATTGTTATCAGGCATGTAATAATAAGATTTAATGACAAAATTACTCTTCAACTAATAAATCAACAAAGAATTAAATAAAAATAATCAAAATCAAATTTGTTTCAGCATTCCCATGATTATTTACTTGATAATCTTATTATTAGGTTTGTTTTATCAAAAAATCTTCTCAATCCAAAAACTATAGCTTTTAGATGAAGTTCCAAGATGTAATTTATTTTATTTTTTAAAATACCCCCTTAAATAAAAACCTTTTAAACTTGAAACTTACATGAGTTCATATTATCTTGTATTGTTAATTAATTTTAATTAGAAGAGACAATGATGATGATGATGATGATGATGATGATGATGAGATTCAAAGTCATGATCGTTTAGTCAGTGTTGAAAATTTGTTTAAAAGAACATGATTAATAAACACTTTTGATATCAAATTAAAAGTGAAGTTCACTCATTTTTTGAATTAAAACTTTGTTGAAATTTAATCTCCAACATATGCTTTTTAACATAAAGCATATTAACATGATTTAAAAAAATTACGAGTGAACAAAAAATTGATCTCAAATAACCTTTTATTGGTAGGTTTTGGTGAAACTCAAAACTCTTTAAAAGTTTCTATCTCACATAGAAAAGAAATAAAACTTTCTTGGTTTTTATAAAGTAGAAATTAAAAAGTTAAAATTGGGCTAAAAAACCACCTAAGCTTTTAGATGGGAGAGGTTCCAAGTAAAGTGAACTTTGGTTTTAAACTCACACGTGCACATGTTGGCTCGTGCTTGGGCTTTGGACCCTAGGCATGGGTATGAGTTTCTTATAAAAATAATATTTTAGAACACAAATAATTATTTTTTACCAAATGAAATTTAAACTTGGGCTTAGTCCATGAAGAATTGCTTCTTTTAATTTATTGTTTTGTTAAGTTCAGCTCATAAATATTAATAGTTTTTTTAGATTTAATTATTGATTTATGGTGGTTAGTTAAAATTTAAATTTTAAAAATTAATCATGAGTTAATTTTTTAATCTTTTAATTTTTAAAAGTCACTGTAAAAGAATGATTTAATTTTTAAAAGTCACTGTAAAAGAAAGAATAAAAAGTTTGATACAATGTTTTTCAGGTTTTTATACTTTCTTCATCGCCTTGTATTTTAATGAAAATGACAATAGTTTTTATTGTGATATATATTACAAAAATGCCAACAAAATAGATAACCCCAACAAGCAAGCTTTCATAAAAGTATTTCCTTGTTTATTATGTGGTAGTGAAAAATACCAACAGAATCTTTACTATATATCTCATAGAATATTTCATTAGTAATTTTTTAATTTTTTGGTCGTGAATAATGATGGATTTCAGCATAGTTTTAGACCCAGCCCGGTTCAAGACCAGGATTCTAGGTTTTAACATGGTCATCTAGGTCAATTTTTTTAAAAAAACAATTAAAACAACGTCGTTTTAGTAAAAAAAAAAGTCAATGGGTTACAACCGGGTTTTTGACCCAGTCACATCGGGTTTTTTCTTCCCTTGTTTTTTTTAATCTGGCCCGGTTCCAGTCCCGGGTCGACCGAATCCCGGAACAATGACCGGGCCAGGTTTTAAAATTATGATTTTTAAAATTAAAATAGAATAGCAAATCTACAAATAAGATCTAATTATCCTCATGATTTTTAAAATATAAATCTTAAAAATTCACCAATCCTTGCTTAAATGGTTTCTTTTTACAATATCGAAAAAGATGAATTTAAAACATAAAAATTATTCTTAAAAATTATTATTAACCTAAAATACTAAAATATTAGGCACAATACCATGTGCATTCAAAAGGGTAATAAAATATCACCTGAACACTATGTAACCTGAGAGAAGTTACATTAAGCTTTTTTTTTTAAAAAAAAAAACATAAATTACGTTGCACATCCTACAATTCCACTTATATATATTTTTTTACTGTACATTCCTTTATTTTTATCGTGCTAAAACTTCGCATTTACAAGATCTCTGTTAAAAAAAATAGAATTATTTCAAAATTGTTATCTGGAGTATAATAATAAAATTTAATGACAAAATTGATCTTCCACTAATAAATCAACAAATAATTAAATATAAATAATCAAAATCGAATTTGTTACAACATTTCCATGAATGTTTATTTCAAAATCTTGTTATCAGTAGTTATGAGATTGAGAAAAATAGCGTACCTGGATTGAATTTTCAAGCTGATTGCTGACAGAGAGAGAGAGAGAGATTTGAAAACTGTATAGAGAAAGAGAAATGTTGGCGGGAATGAGTTTTTTCTGTGAGGGTTGTGTGTGCGGGGGGGGAGGGGGGGGCTGTGATTGGATGAAAAGAAAGGTGGTTCAGCTTACTCTCGTGTGGGCCTCATATGTGGGCTTGGTCTACCTTGTTGAATGGGCCTTGATATGTTAAAGTAAAAATGTATCCTCATCTTCAAGAAGTTTGGACTATCTTTTTTTTTTAAAAGCTAATAATGACAAGTGGCATGAGTTATCCTATTCTAGTAAATAAAACCATAACGACCAAAATAAATAAGATTTAAAGATAACTCATTTTAGAGAATAAGAAATGGATTTAATGATCGGTAATTATATTATACAAAAGTCTCTCTCCTTTTTTTTCCACTCTCATCTTTAATTTTTTTAATCTAAGTTTCTTTATTTGTGTTCTTAGATAGATCTATATACTTATTTATCTTTTAATTTATTGTCCCCGTTCATCAAGATTTTTTTTTATGAATAATAGTTGAGTATAATTGCTCAACAATCATGAATCTTTTTTAAAAAACTCTTTAGAAATAAGAGGTATAACTTAACTAGTTAGATTCTAGTTTTGTTTTTTAGAAGTCACTAGTTCGAGTCTAAGAAACCTCAAGATCACTGGAAGCTTACATGGTTGTTAAATTCAGGGCTCGTGGGATTAGTCGAGGTACGTGCAAACTGATCCGGACACCTATTTTAATAAAAAGAAGAAGAAAAAGAAGAAGAAGAACTTGTTTAGTATTATAGTAATAGTTATTTTTTGAAGTACTTTCTGTTTAGAAATGTATTGAAATAATTTATTTTTAATATTTGCACATCAAAACCAACTAAAAACACCAAAAAATTAATTTAAAGTCAAGGAAAAATAAAAAAAATTAATTTTGTCAAAAAATGTTAAAACAAAAAAATAAATAGAATTAAAAGAGGATACTTAACCTAAACCTTGAGCTGTGTTTTTTTTGCATTTTAAAAGTGATTTTGAAAAAATTTAATTTTTTTTGCTTCAAATTAATATTTTTTGGTGTTTTTAGATTATTTTAATAAGCTAATGTCAAAATTAATTTTTTAAAAATAAAAATATATTATTTTGATATATTTTTAAGTGAAAAAGATTTTAAAAAACAATCACAACCACACTCTTAAACACGTTAATAAACTAATACCATGCATTACCATAAAATGAAGAGTTGGTAGGTGATTGAGAAGCAGCTTGGAGTAGCTTTTACTTCACTTGCGTTTTTAACAAAAAAAAAAAACTGGGATCCACAAACAGTAAATAATTATTTTTATTTTACAAAATATATATTTTTCATTACATATATTTTTCATGATTTGCTTTAAACACAGAAACAAATACAAAAACAAACATTCTAAATTTAAACACAGAAACAATTCTTTCACGAAAACAAACACCCTAAACTTGAATGAAGACCAGCACTGGCGAGCTTTGACATGTCTTCTCCCTGTTTACTTTTCAAAGAAAACGGAGGAGTTGTGTGTAAATGGGTGAGTGATATTTGCATAATGGAAAGGAAAGGATGGCGGCGTTAGCCACGAGACTAGGTCACTAGAGCCACCCTACCCTCTACCTAATTTTATTAGGTTTACAACGAAAACGACAACGCTCCCATTAAAGTTATTTTAATGACATGTTTATTACTTCTTCTTCTTCTTCTGGAGATGTTAATTTGTTACCTTCCTTTGGGGAAAAAAAAATTTAATTATGGTAAGTATAGAATCATTAGAAAATTAAAATAAAATAATAAAAAAAATAATTACGATATAAAACAAATATCAGCATTTTTTACATGTTAAATTACCGCTGATAAAATTTTCATCAATAATTTAAAAATGAATTAAAACCCGTGAGTTCTCTCGTCTCTTCATTTATTCTTCTTCTGAGAATGTTTCACATGGTTGATTGGCATGCTTGATGCCATTTGTTTTTTCCCACCAGCCACTTAATTGTAGATTTTGCCGTTAATTAACTTATTTAGTGTTTATTTATGGCAGCGAATGCATTACTGTTTTGTTAAATTTTAAATTTATTTTTATTATAATTTTTTTTATATGCTAATATAAAAAAATTAAAAATTAAAATAAATATTATTTTAATATATTTTAAAATAAAAAATATTTTAAAAAACAATCTTTATTATCATCCTAGATACTCAAGGCAGCAGGCATCATTACCTGATGATCGAGCAAGAGAGTTTTTTGGGCTTGCTGCATGACAATATAAATGCTTTGATGCAATGCCACAGTTTTGATAGCAATTTTGCCAGTATTAACACGGTGGTATTACTTTTCAGCATGGAATTTGTGATCATAATAGTTACAATGGTGGAATGGTGATTGTCATTTCCTGTTACTTTTTCTTCTCTCGTGTAGGAATACATATATTTTTCTGATGATCACGTGTCTTTGAATGTTGACAAAATATTCCATCAGAATTTCTCAGTTTTCTAGTCATGAATAATGATGATTTTTCAGAATTCAAATAGAATAGCAAATCTCTTATATTAACCTAAAATTGATTAGTGTTTTATTGTAGTGAAGATTATTATGTACTATAAGTGTTTTCAATTGTATTCTTCTACACTATAGCATGGGAACTATAGGTTACGAGTGTTTTTATTATGGACTACACTGTCTGATAGAGACTTGGTGGGGCTACAGCCTGCAAGATCCAAATGTCAGGCTGGAGGCACATCTATTGGGGTTGCGGACACCCGGCGCTTGGCTACTAGGCCTGAGCTTGGGGCAGGCCGCGCCCCAGGCTGCACCCACACCCACCTAGCGCTTGGTCTACCTAGCCTTGGGCGCCGGGGGCATACCCGCGCGCCTGGCTGCAACCCACCTAGCGCTTGGTCTACCTAGCCTTGGGCGCCGGGGGCATACCCGCGTGCCTGGCTGCAACCCATGAAGCAGGGTCTGCAAACCCGAGCGCTTACCCTGTAGACTCGCGCGCTGGGTGCAGACCCGACCGCCGAGTTCTGTTCTAACCGCCCTTGGGTTTAGAGGCTCGCGCGGCTGGATCAACAAACCCTGTAGAGAAAAAAAATGAAAAACAATATATAATAACAATTATTATTATTATTATTATTATTATTATTATTATTATTATTATTTGACTTATAAATATTATTTTTTTTTATCATAATTAAAAGTAAAATAATTAAAAATAGCCTCTGGTCCTGTAGGTTACAACACCCAAAATAACCTTGGGTCCTGCAGGCTGCAGTATCCAAATAGCCTGGGTCCTGCAGGCTACATGGTCAAAATAGCCTTGGGTTCGGCCAGATTGAGGATCCAAATAGCTTGGGGTCTTGGCCGCGGCAGGACCCAAATACCCTCGAGGCATACAAGTTGTAGGACCAAAATAACTTTGGATCCTGCCAGGTGTAAGACCCAGATAACCTTGGGTCCTGGCCATGGCAGGAACAAAACACCCTTGGGTCTTATAGGCTGTAAGACCCAAAATAACCTAGGGCCTAGCCCGGTACAGAACCTAAAAAGCCTGGGGTCTTGACTGCGGAAGGATCCAAATACCCTCGAGTCGTGCAAGCTGCAAGATCCAAAATAGCTTTGAGTCATGCCAGGTACAAAACCTAGATAACCTTGGGTCCTGGCTGCAGCAGGACCCAATATTAACCTAGATAGCCTTGGGATTTGTAGTATGCAGAACCCAAACTAGCTTTAGGTCTTAGCATCAACAAGACCCAAATTGTTTATGAAAATAAAAAGTAGGTTCGGGGTGTAGCACGAGTCACCTAAATAGTAAAATCTAATTATAGTCTTAGATAAGTAAAATGTAAATCTTAAAAATTCATTGTAATCAAAAGGGTATTAAAATCTAATGAGGTAATATATTGAAGGTAGGATGGGCGGGCTCTCACGAGAAAAGGAAAAGAAAGAAAAACATATTATTTCTACTTTTTTATAATGAAAAAGTTACCTTAACACAATATAGCTTGAGATGCCAAAGTGGCATTTCAATCTAAAAATTTAAATTGTTAAATGAGTTCTTAAGATATAATTTATAGTATTTTCTAACATATTTTCTCAAGTGAAAACTTTTTAAATTTGAAAGTTGTATAAGTTCACACTATCTTGTGCTTAATTTTTATTAAATAAATGAGGATTGTTAGATTCGAACTCGTGATCATTTGGTCGTCTAGGCTCTAATACCTTGTCAAAAAACGAATTCAACCCAAAAATTTAAACTATTAGGTGAGGTCTTAATATCTGATTTATATTATTCTCTAATACATTCTCTCAAGTGAAAGCCCTTTGAGTTTGAAACTTGCACAAACTCACTCTACCTTGTGCTTGATTTTTTTCAAATAAATGAGGATAGAGGATTTGAACTCATGATCAGTTGGTTATCAAGGCTATGATACTATGTCAATTAACAAATTCAATCCAAAAGCTTAAGTTATTAGCTGAGGTCCAATATATGATTTATATTATTCTCTAATACATCATTTCAAGTGAAAACCATTTATGTTTGAAACTTGCACATGCTCATATTACCTTAAATGAGGATGGTAGGATTTGAACTCATGATTACTTGGTCATTAAGGCTCTGATATTATGTCAAATAACAAATTCAACCAAAAAGCTTAAGTTATTATCTGAGGTCCCAAGATATGATTTATATTATTCTCTCATACATCTTTTCAAGTGAAAACCATTTATGTTTGAAACTTGCACATGCTCATACTACCTTGTATTTGATTTTTATCAAATAAATGAGGATGATAGGATTCGAACTCGTAACCACTTGATTATCAAGATATAATTTATATTATTCTTTAACATGAAAGAAGTTACATTAAGCATTTGTTTTCAAAACAAAAAAATTTTGCACATCCTACAATTCACACAATATTTTTTACTGTACATTCCTTTATTTTAATGTGCTAAAACTTTGCATTTACGTTGGATCTTAGTTAAAAAAAAATTGAATTATTTTAAAATTGTTATCAGGCGTGTAATAATAAGATTTAATGACAAAATTACTCTTCAACTAATAAATCAATAAAGAATTAAATAAAAATAATCAAAATCAAATTTGTTACAACATTTCCATGATTGTTTATTTGATAATTTTATTATTAGATTTGTTTTCAAAGAATCTTCTCAATCCAAAAACTATAGCTTTTAGATGAAGTTTCAAGATATAATTTATTTTATTTTTTAAAACACCCCCTCAAATAAAAACCTTTTAAACTTAAAACTTACATGAGTTCATATTATCTTGTATTATTAATTAATTTTAATTAGAAGAGAAAATGAGGATGATGAGATTCAAAGTCATGATTGTTTAATTAGTGTTGAAAATTTGTTTAAAAGAACATGATTAATAGACACTTTTGGGATCAAATTAAAAGTGGAGTTCACTTATTTTTTGAGTTAAAAATTTATTGGAATTTAATCTCCAACATATACCCTTTAACATAAAACATATTAACATGATTTAAAAAAATTAACGAGTGAACAAAAAAATAATCTTAAATAACCTTTTGTTGGTATGTTTTAGTGAAACTCAAAACTCCTTAAAAGTTTCTATCCCACATAAATAAATAAAACTTTATTGGTTTTTATAAAGTATAAAATTAAAAAGTTAAATTTGGGTTCAAAAAGCACCCAAGCTTTCAGAGGGGAGAGGTTCCAAGTAAAGTGAATTTTGGACTTAAACTCACACATGCACATATTGGCTTGTACTTAGGCTTTGGGCCCTAGGTCCGGTGTGAGTTTATTATAAAAATAATATTCTAGAGCACAAATAATTATTTTTTGTCAACTGAAATTTAAACTTAGGTTTAGTCCATAAAGAATTGCTTCTTCTAATCCATTGTTTCTAATCCATTGTTTTGTTAAGTTCAACTCATGAATATTAATAGTTTTTATAGATTTAATTATTGATTTATGGTGGTCAATTAAAATTTAAATTTTAAGAATTAATTATGAGTTAATTTTTTAATCTTTTAATTTTTAAAAGTCACTGTAAAAGAATGAATAAAAAGTTTGATACAATGTTTTTCAGGTTTTTATACTTTCTTCCTAGCCTTGTATTTTAATGAAAATGACAATAGTTTTTATTGTGATATATATTACAAAAATGCCAACAAAATAGATAACCCCAACAAGCAAGCTTTCATAAAAGTATTTCGTTGTTTATTATGTGGTAGTGAAAAATACCAACAAAATCTTTACTATATATGCTCATAGAATATTCCATTAGTATTTTTTTTAATTTTTTGGTCGTGAATAATGATGGTTTTCAGTATAGTTTTAGACTCGGCCCAGTGGCCAGTCCGATTCAAGACCCGAGTTTTGGATTTTGACCGGGTCGTCTAGGTTAATTTTTTTTAAAAAATTAAAAGAACGTCGTTTTAGCAAAAAAAAACAAAAGTCAATGGGTTACAATCGGGTTTTTGACCGGGCTTTGCCAGGTTACATCGGGTTTTTTCTTCTCCTGTTTTTTCTTTAACCTGGCTCGGTTCCAGCCCCGGGTCCGCCGAATCCCGGAACAACCCGCCGGACCAGGTTTTAAAACTATAATTTTCAAAATTTAAATAGAATAGCAAATCTACAAATGAGATCTGATTATCCTCATGATTTTTAAAATGTAAATCTTAAAAATTCACCAATCCTTGCTTAAATGGTTTCTTTTTACAATATCGAAAAAGATGAATTTAAAACATAAAAATTATTATTAATCTAAAATACTAAAATATTAGGCATTCAAAAGGGTATTAAAATATCACCTGAACACTATGTAACATGAGAGAAGTTACATTAAGCTTTTTTTTTTTAAAAAAAAAAAACATAAATTACGTTGCACATCCTACAATTCCAATTATATATTTTTTTTACTGTACATTCCTTTATTTTTACCGTGCTAAAACTTCGCATTTACTTTGGATCTCTGTTAAAAAAAATTGAATTATTTCAAAATTGTTATCTGGAGTATAATAATAAAATTTAATGACAAAATTGATCTTCCACTACTAAATCAACAAATAATTAAATATAAATAATCAAAATCGAATTTGTTACAAAATTTCCATGAATGTTTATTTCAAAATCTTGTTATCAGTAGTTCAGTTTGTTGCGATGTTGCGGTCACATAAATTAATTACTCTAACTTCAAACACAACACACAAGATAATATAAAGCAAGCAAGGAGTCGATCCCACGAGGAAGATTCAAGTCAGATTTTATGCTATATGATATGCAATTTTGGGGGGGGGTTTGAACGTTATCTAGGATAAAGCAAAAAAAAAACAGAAAACTATCAAACAAAATTTAATAAAATCAGAAAATTATTAAGAGAACAAACCTTGGTTGCAAGCACACATCCACCTACAAAAATCAAAACTGATCATGGAAACGAAACATCAATTTATATTCTGAATATTTATCTTTTCTTAACATTGGTTAGTTAACGGATCCGCCATATAACTAACCCTAACCATCAAACAACCATAGTGTCCGCACTAGTAATTTAATTCAACGGCAGCCTTAAGAACTAGATAAGTTGATTAATCAAGAAAACATAACTGTTCACGGTCTATGCTTGATTTGATTGAATATTCTCCCTAAGATTAATAACGTAGATCCGCCACAATTATTAAACTCAGTTGCTTCACAAGTTCATATACTACAACTCCGGTTTTGATATCAAACTTAGCAATAAATTGTCTACAATAACAACTTAGAGTCTGCTCCAGCAATTAAAATAAATAATCATATGAAAAATAAGCATAGGAGAACAAACATATTCATCATATAAACTGAAAAGAAAAGGTAAAATAAATCTCATAGTTCTTGAAATCCGAAGGTTTCCGTGTCCTTGCAACCAAGAAAAAGTGTTTAGCCTTGCATGTTTGTTGAACAACTAATCAAAAAGAAGAAAGAATGCATAATTTTGAGTTTCTTAGAGGAGGGGGGTGTTTTTCTCCTCTTAGCTGGCTGCCCCCCTTCTCTTCTCTCATTCTTTTTATATCATAGGAAACCCTAGTCTCTATTTTACAAAATAGTCCTCCCTTAAGTAAACTGTTTACATTTAAGTACTTCAATAATTATTTTTCTAAAAAAGGAGAAATAGCCTTACATGAAATCTTCAGGCTTTGACTTAAGGAGCTAAATTGCTGAAATAAAAACTTGGATATTAGTTTAGATGCTTCAAAACATAATTTGGACTCGTTTCTTCACGAAACCTGTTTGCTGGCAGAATTTAGTTGTCATCTTTGAAAAATCATATCTCCCTCATATGAAATCTTTTTTTTCTAAAATTTGGAGCGTTTTATAGGAATTTGAGTAAAAAATCCAAAAACATTGCGTTTGCATCAATTGGACTTCTGTAGCTCCAGATATTCAAGTCGGAATGGCCAAAGGTCAACACTGGCAGATTGCGAGATTTGATTTTGAAGGCTGCGATTTCCTTATTTTATTTTCTTGCCTTATATTTCCAGAAAGGTATGGATGTTAGCTTTTTAATGCCACTGAAATCACTTCATTTCAGCCTCTAGAGCTCATGCTCTGCATAAAATATCAACTGAAGGTCAAATCTGCCAAGTATCTCCAATTTACTCATTTTTGCATCTTTCATCCAAAAGTGCCTTCAAAACATAAAACAAAAAATATCAAGACATTTTGTATATAAAACATAGGCAAAATACTAGTTAAATGTGAATGAAACTATCAAATAATATAGTTGCATCACAGTTCTATATATATAAAAAAATTCAGCCCAAAAACTCTAATATTAAAATATGATTTATTTATTTTTTTAAAACACCTCCTTATATAAAAATATTTTTGGCTTAAAAGCTATATGGATGCACACTATTTTACATTATAAATTAATTTTAATTAGAAGAGAGAATGAAAATAATGAGATTCAAAGTCATAACTGTTTAGTTAATATTGAAATTTTGTTTAAAAAAACTTAGTTAATGGACACTTTTAAAACTATATTAATTTTTTTTTATCGTTCATGTTAATATTAAAAAATATTATATTAAAAAATATGAAAACCTCTAAAATATGTTTTCTATACTTGGTGTAAATTTGAAAAACTAAAAAACTAGTTTTTCAATTTTTTTGATGGAGAAATATTGAATTTAAATAAGCAGTTCCAACTTTTCTTTTTGTTTTTTTTATTCTAGTTTTCCAAAAAAAAAAAAAACTATTACTGTTTCTCAATAACCCCTTATAATTGGTTTCTTGGTTTTTTGAATGGAGAAATATTGAATTTGAATAGGAAGTTCCAGCTTTTCTTTTTCTGATTCTAATTTTCTAAAATTAAAAAAAATATTATTTTGTTTTTAAATACCCATCTTTGATTTAATGAGAATACATAAAGAAAATGGAACTTATGGACAACACTTATTAAATATAAAAGTAAAAATCACCCAAAGCATCCTATAATTTACTTCATTTTATACTTTTTTTTTATTGTTTAAACAATTATAATTTCAGTGTAGATGAGCTTAATTTTCTACATTTAGATTAAAAAAAAAATCTATATATAATATAACATAAACAATCAAAAAAATTATTTACAAAAAAAAACATTCAACCAATCAAAATCTAATTTATTTTTTCTGTTTTTTTTACTTCAAAATATTTTTTTTATCATTTTGATGTGTTGATATTAAAAATAAAATTTAAAAAATAAAAATTATTTTAATACATTTTCAAATAAAAAAATTATTTGAGTGACAATTTTTTTATTTTAAAGTAATGAGAACTTTTTAGTTATTAAATTGAATATAATAGTAAAACTGTAAATAATCTAATATTTTTTGTTGATTTTATTATTTATAATATTTAAAATATTTTTTTTATAATTTGTTTTTAAAGATAAAAATAAATATATAAAATAAAAAAGCTATAAAATTCTCATAATAGTTTTCCGAATACAAAATATATCTCCGTGACTCGTTGCTCCTTATGCTATAGAAAATTACAGGATATTCAATCAAATCATAATTAGAATAAATGGCGGCGCATTGATTTACGAAAACAATGTTTCTATTTTGAACTTTTCTGACCTTTCTACTTTTATCTCAATAGGAGAAATCAAAATTAAATCTAGAAAACAAAATTAGTTCCTTTTTTTTGTTTTTCTGTTAAAATAAAAGAAATCAATTAATTATTTTTTTAAACATTAAACCGCTAATTTTATTTCCCTTCCTAAACATCCTCCCTCTGCAATTTCTTTTTCTTTCTTTCTTTCTTTATTTAAATATTAATGATTTCCCTCAAAGCCCCGAAGCCCATTTTTGTTACTACCATCCCCCCCCACCCCCCCTCTCTCTCTTTCTCTCTCTGAATTCTCCAGCTGAATTTTTCGTTTTTCCGTTTGCTTCCCGGGAAAACTCACAATTGCTTCCCGGAGAAGTCTCTTTCTTTTCCAGGTACAGCCCATTTACTTTCGTTTTTCCGTTTGTTTCCCGGGAAAAGTCACAGTTGCTTCCCGGAAAAGTCTCTTTCTTTTCCAGGTACAACCCAGTTACTTCATTTTAGTCCTTGTAATTATTGGCAAGATGGGATTCGTTTGACCTGAATTTCTTTCCAGTTTTAGTAATTCTTAGTTCTTTTTTTTCCTGTCTGTAATTGAATTTGGACGGATCTGCTTCAATTTTATGGATTTTTTTGCTTCCATTTGGATTTTATTTACTGAAATTGAAATTGGGATTGTTTAAGTTTCCGGGATATGATTACTTTGATCTTTTTTTAAAAAAAAAAATTATAAAGCTAAAAACGTTGTTGGGTTCTCTTCAATACTCTGCTTGATTCAAGAGTAAATTTGAAGAATAATAAAAAGATCACTGTTCAATCCCAAAGCTTAGAGCACTTTAGTTCACATGAAATCTAACATGGTATGATAGTTTTAAGGTAGATCATGATGAAATTTAGTGCGACATTACGTTACGTTTTACAGGATGTATACTGTAAGCTTCAATGATCGTTGTGATAGATTAGCTGTTAGAATGAGCATCACGTCGTAGTAGTGGTAGAGGTCTTGTTTATGCACACCTCAGTGGTTCCTTTGAATTGATTTAAGGCTAATATGTAAAGAGATCACCTTGTTTGATTGAGAACTACAGAGGGGTCCCAATCCAAATACGTCGTCGTTCATGAATTAAATCAGGGAAGAATACTATAGGGGGTATCAATCAAAATGTTGATAGTTCATGGGGGCTCTTTATGCTTTAGCCTTAATTGAATGACCAATTTGATTCGTGTCATTGTTTTGGGTAGGTGTGGTGCTCTTGCATCCATCTTACATTTTTATCATCTATATTTTGTGTTTTTGGTTCAAACTACCAGCTTTCTTCATTGTTAAATTGACATGTCAATTTTTCATGCTATGGTATTCTTGTAATTTTCTATGCTGTTATGTAATTCATGACATAACCAATTAATCTTATTCATGTATTTTTCTTGAGTACAGATATTACACTTAACTTTTAACCTTCAAGTATTGTATTTGCTCTCATGAAGAGTGACCAGTGAAGTTTCTGCTGATAATTGGAAGTCGTACAAGAAAATGTCTTCAACAAAGGCTGACAGGAAGGCAGCTGGTGATGCAGCTTCATGGCTGTTCAATGTTGTCACATCTGTTGGAATCATCCTCGTCAATAAAGCCTTGATGGCTACCTACGGTTATAGTTTTGGTATGCTCCTAATGACAATCTACTCAAACAAATCTTATCAGTGTCTGATTTTTGCATAACCAAATTGATTATGTATTTTGTAGTTTGAGCCAAGCGCTTAGGACAAGGCTTGCTGGTTTTGATCTTGTCCATTCTTTTCATTAGAATGTGTTTTGGATATTATATTCTTGTGTAGTACTAAGAAATGTAAAATGAATACGTGCATGTATAAATTGGGCAGGGATATGAAGCCAGACATCACTATATCATTTCCATTGGCCTACTATTACATATCTGCATTACTTTTTTTATGCTGGATGCCTGCGCATTATTACCTACCCACTTAGTTGTATTGTAAAATGTAATACAATTTTGTGGACCAAATCTGGGATAAATATTTAATCGCACTTTTTTCCACACAATGCTCATAATCACCGACTTCCTGAAGCATGAAAATGGGGTCCAATCAAGCTATCATTTTGCTCACATTGTACGTTCTTTCTACAATTCCTTCTATTGATAAATATGCACATGGAATTGCCCATACATAACACTAGTTTCAAGGAGAGTGCATAATACAGCTTGGGACTTCTAAAAACAATAATTAAGTTGTTTATAAAAAAAAACAATAATTATAACTAAGTTAATTAACAGCGTGATATTATGCAATCACCTGATGCATGCATGTTTGTCAAGTAATATCATAAGAATTAAATTATCTAGTATTGTTTATTCATGTGGTTCAAGTTGTAAAACTGGAAAATTAACTGCGGTCCATTTTGTATGTAATATGAAGAACTCGATTATCAATTTCACCAAGGAGTGAGGATAATGCCTCCTATTAGCTGATAAAGGAGTCCTGGGCATTCTGATTTTTTTTTTGCCATGCCTGATTTTTTAAATCTAATGCTTTCTTGCAGCTACAACATTAACGGGTCTGCATTTTGCTACAACAACATTGTTAACTGTTGTCCTTAGGTGGCTGGGTTACATCCAGCCTTCCCATCTACCACTGCCTGATCTTCTGAAGTTTGTTTTGTTTGCAAACTGTTCTATTGTTGGAATGAATGTGAGTTTGATGTGGAACTCGGTTGGATTTTATCAGGTCAGTTTCGGAGTATTTCTACATGTCTGTTTGCTCTTTATTATGTCAATTTTAGAAGTCACAACTTTCCTTTTAAAACTTATTGTCAGATTGCAAAGCTGAGTATGATCCCAGTATCTTGTTTTCTGGAAGTTGTCTTGGACAGCGTGCGGTATTCAAGGGACACAAAGCTTAGTATACTAGTAGTTCTTCTTGGTGTGGCAGTATGTACTGTTACAGATGTGAGTGTTAATGCCAAGGGATTTGTAGCTGCTGTAATAGCAGTTTGGAGCACTGCCTTGCAACAGTATGTAAGTAACTCTATTTGGACACGACGTTATTACATATGATTGGCATTAAAAGCTGGGATCGTTTTTGGGTGCTAATTCAAATTTCAATGAGTTCTAGGATGGGACAAGTACAGGTTCTTTGCATATTTAGTTTCCCCCCCTTCCATATGCACCTTTTCTTTTCATATTTATGCAGATATGCTTAATTGCATTTATTAGAAAATTAGTCAATGGTTTAATTAGAAAATTGTTTTGACCTGCACCATTTTATGCCCATATGGGTGCAGTTGGGGCATGTTAATTGGGGTTTTGGTTCTTCCAAATCTTAGTTTCTGTCCGTTTCTAATATTTGTTTGGATACTTTATTTATAATGCTGTTGGGTTTTCACATTGTACAGTATGTACATTATCTTCAACGGAGGTATTCTCTAGGATCTTTCAACTTATTGGGGCACACCGCTCCAGCACAAGCTGCATCTCTGCTGGTAGTAGGGCCCTTTTTGGACTATTGGTTGACAAACAATAGAGTTGATGCTTATGCCTACACTTTCATATCCACTGTAAGTTGTCTTTCTGTTATCTGGTTTTGGATTGTTATTTGAGGGATAGTTACTTTGCACTGAAGTTGACTACTTTGAACTAGCATAATTCTCCCATTAGCTCATCAGAGGACGTACAGAGGGTTCAAGCCAATGCTTGATCACTACAAGAGCAAGAAAATAGCAACTTGTTTGATGCTTAGGCAACAAAGAGAGTTTAGCTGGCTAGGGTCTTAACATCCTTTTGTATGCCATTAAACAGTGGCTGCAAATATGCTTATACATCGTTGCCCCAAAAGGAAAGTGTAAGCATCTAGCTTATACACCAGATGAGTACTTGATTACATGAGTGGACATGTGTTATGACTGATTAAGCTGAGGATGATTTAGACTGACTAAAAATGAGCATTGGGCTCAGTTGAATAATTGAGCCTAAGGGGAAATCTTGGTGTTTTAACAAAATAAATAACAAGAATGATACAATAATAATAATACTTGTAGGGTGTACTCAATCTGGTGAAGTGCCTTTAAGGACCCAAAAGAAAATTAATGTCTTGTAATCCCTGCCAATAATTGGTCAGATATTAGAAACTGCATGGAGAAGTTCTCTGTCTCCACACTTGAACAATCACAAAAATCTCACACCTGGACTGTACAGGTTGATAATTCTAGTTATGAAATTCCTGTTTATTTCTAGAAAACATACAGCACTAACTTTCAGTTTCGGAATTTTCTTTTTTCCACTTTTAATGTGGTAAAATGTATCTAATATGGTGTAGCAACATCTATTCATGTGCTTCTATATGTTTAGGTTGCAGATTTGGGGTGACTATCTGTGCCGTGGATATTAAATGCTTGTGTAGATACTTTTGCGGATACTGAAGCACCTTGCTAAATTCTCGCTATATAGCTATTATAGTTATGGTTTTCTTTCAATGCTGTTCAAAAGCTCAGTAGCATGCCTGCTTTTTAAAGCTGCCAAGAAGCTGTGTGCTAGTTGTGGTTACTTTAAATGATCTGACATGCACTTTGTTGTCTGCAGTTGTTCATAGTCGTGTCGTGCAGCATTGCAGTAGGGACAAACCTCAGCCAATTCATCTGCATTGGCAGGTTTACAGCCGTGTCATTCCAAGTGCTTGGACATATGAAGACAATTCTTGTCCTGATTTTAGGATTTATTTTCTTCGGGAAAGAGGGTCTCAATCTTCATGTAGTTGTAGGCATGATCATTGCAGTAGCAGGAATGATCTGGTATGGAAATGCCTCATCTAAGCCCGGAGGGAAGGAGCGCCGTAGTCTTTCAATGAATGGCAACAAATCACAAAAACATGATGGTTTACCAGAATCCACCGAGGTGGATGATAAGGTTTAGAGTTCAGTTGAAGGTTGGAAAAGAGGAGGAAAAAGACAAATATGCACTCGGCATTTTAGATCAGCTGATTTCAGGAACACTTTACACTTGGGAGGTCATGGTACTTTACTAAATTTTTTCATCACAGATTGTTTTCTTGTTCTTGAATTAATTCACGTAAAGGATGCTGTTGAATGGGATACTAATTCCCCAAAGTTACGTCCACAATCATCTTCTATAGTAATTTATTTCCTTGTGAAAATCAAGCTCGCACTCTCCTTTCTGGCCTCTCTTTAATGCATCAGTGCTGTAGATTTACTGCTTATGAAGGCCCCCATATACCACATGCTCCCAGAACCCTGCGAATAGCCTGATGAATGCAAGGAATTGTTGGAATGAGCTTGTTTTTTCTCTCCCGTCATGGTCCCAAAGGAGGCATGCCTATTCACTATTGAAACACAGAAAACAAGACTTTCTGTGAACCTGATATTGATACACTGGGAATGGTTAGCATTCAGGCCATCCCTTCGATAAAAATGGCATCAAGAAAAAATACATCTCATTTTACGTTACAAAGCATCTCGGTTTTTCATCTTCAAGCCTTCCTCCAAGTTACAAGACGACAAAAGGGTGAAGGAATTGGCGAACCTTTCTATGCTAGCTTCTTCATACTCTTTTGTTGGCACAAGAATGAACCTTTGTGCAGCAAACCTGTAGCTCTAGGTCAAGAATTAAAAGAGGCTGTAATCTCGTCTACTGCAGGATAATAATGCCTGCACTGCCATAACTCGTCTTGCTGGTCTGCCGAGAAAAAGAGAAGAGCGTAAAGGAATCTCTGGCAGGGCTGCTGGCATGGGCTTTATTCAGTATTGGTAGGGGCTTCTGGCATGGGCCTTCTGTCCACTCCCTTACACACCGGAGGTATCTGTCTCTCTCTCTCTCTCTTCCTCCCTCACTCCCCCCTCTCATTCATACCATAATAATTCTGGTAGGGTCAGTCTCTTTGAAAGCCATCTTCTCTCCCGTGTGGCATTGATTTTCCATTCTCTATCGTTTTCTTTTTACTTTCCATTCAACGCAGGGAAAGACCAAAAAGAGAGGGAGACCCACTCGCACGCCTCTCCAACCCAACATCTCTCACTAGCTTAATCATATAACCTCTCATTATCCAATGAACGCCTTCCCTCGGAGCTCCCGCCCTCTCTTATCCTCATGCCACTGTTTATTTAAGAAACCATAGGGTCACCTTTCCTCCATAAAAGTATTTTTTCCTCTCTTGGAAGACAAGAAGTGCCTCAGGCTATGCGTGACAGTGTGCGTATAAACACGCAGTGAAGAGGCAGGGATTTTTCAATATAGCACGTAAAGAGAGAAGAAATTTGGATACATTATTTCAAGAGACGGACCCCCCTCGCCCCCAATAATTGATTGTGTAGGAGTTGTTTGTGCACGTGTGCTGTCCCCCCCTCTTTATTACATTATGTACGTGTGTTAGCATGAGTCAAAATGCAACCCCATCAATATATAATGGCACCTTTTTTCTTGGCAACCAAACACTTTGAGTTTCTGTTCATGAAATAAAAATAAGTGGAATGAACAGGTGCTGATAGCAACTACTCCTCACTTGCTACTTCAACGCTCCATGTTTTCACTTACTACCCATCTTGATTGGAGATTTTCATGGAGATTTATTGCTTTTTTTTTTCTTAATTCATCAGTGTATGTTCTTCTTGCTTTTGGAGACTGAATTCTATATTAAATTTCAAATTTGACCGTAATGAATTTGGGTTGGGTGGGAAGCTATTGAAACCACCCTTTTCAGAGGTGCCGTTTGGTGTTGCAATCGTGATCATAGATGAGCATTGATCATGTTCTTGCCTGCCTCTTCTGAATTCTACTCCATTATTTCCAATAAAACCCTATATTATTTTATTTATTATAAATAAATTAACTCTAAGAAATGGAGTTTCTTAGCACAATTAAAAAAAAAAA
>Ga0325410_1000428_pt1 | contig 43368 bp, 26 predicted proteins | sample PopdelMetagenome_16_FD_206182 | JGI IMG/M metagenome (GOLD analysis project Ga0325410, IMG submission 206182) | Populus deltoides microbial communities from Bellville, Georgia, United States - Xylem-PdIQD-R3 | ecosystem: Host-associated > Plants > Phyllosphere > Stem > Wood/Secondary xylem...
CCTCCTAGAAGAAATCTTGAGGAAACATTGCATGCATTCATGGAAAAGCAAGAGGCAATTAACACTCAACTTGCTCAAAGCATGACAGATTTTAAAGATACTCTTGCAAAATTGACATCTGCTCTCAGTTTCCAAGAGAAAGGTAAGTTTCCATCTCAACCACAACAAAATCCCAAGGGGCAATACAATGTGAATGCAAGTAGTTCTGGAAGCCAACACATGGATCAAGCCAAATCAATCATCACTCTTCACTCTTCACAGTGGTAAGGTGATTGAAAAACCCATTCTTGAACCTTGTGAGAAAGATGATGTGTCAATCTCTGAGGGTAAGGAAGGGGTTGAATCTGAACATTGTAAAGATAAGACTGATTCTTCGCCAGCACTTCCATTTCCTCATGCCATGACCAAACAAAGGAAAGTCAATCACAACCCTGAAATCTTTGAAACTTTCAAACAGGTAAGGATCAATATACCTTTGTTGGATGCTATTAAACAGGTTCCTTCTTATGCTAAATTTTTGAAAGATCTGTGCACTGTGAAGAGAAAACTAAATGTGAAAAAGAAAGCCTTTTTAGCCGAACAAGTAAGTGCTATTCTTCAAAACAATAATGCTTTGAAATATAAAGACCCTGGTTGTCCTACAATTTCATGCTTTATTGGAGAACATAAAATTGAAAAAGCTTTACTTGATCTTGGAGCTAGTGTGAATTTACTTCCATATTCAGTTTTTCAAAGTCTCAATCTAGGTGAGTTAAAACCAACTTCTGTAACTCTCTTACTTGCCGATAGATTTGTAAAAGTGCCTAGAGGAATAATTGAAGATGTATTAGTACAAGTTGATAAATTCATTTACCCTGTGGATTTTATTGTCTTGGATACACAACCTGTTGAAGAATGTAATTCATTTCCTGTTATTTTAGGACGTTTATTTTTTGCAACTTCTAATGCATTAATTAATTGTAGGAATGGACTGATGAAGCTATCATTTGGAAACATGACATTGAAAATGAATATTTTCAACATTTGAAGCAACCTGGAGATAATGATTTATAGGAAGTGGACTTCACTGAAAAATTATTTCATGATTAATTTCAAACCACTTCCAGTGAAATTGAGATTGATGGATCTGATGATTTGCAAATGGTTTATTTTCAAAAAGAATCAAAGGCAAATAGTTGGAGACCGAAAATTGAGGAATTGCCACCATGATCAATTGAGTCCATACTTTCAAGTGTTCAACCACCAAAACCGGATTTGAAGCCGTTACCATTCAATCTCAAATACTTATTTTTGGGAGAAAATAAAACTTTTCCGGGAATAATCTCTTCCAAACTTAATGCACATCAAGAAGGTAAGTTATTATAAACTCTGAAAATGCACAAAAATGCATTAGGATGGACCATAGCTGACATAAAAGGAATTAGTTCTTTGATTTGCACACACAAGATTTATTTAGAGGAAAATGCTAAACCCTCTAGAGAAATGCAACGAAGGCTTAATCCTAATATGAAAGAAGTAGTGAGGAATGAAGTCATTAAGCTTCTAGATAATGGAATCATTTATCCTATTTTTGACAGCAAATGGGTATGTCCTACTGAAGTTGTACCCAAGAAGTCTGGAGTCACTGTGATAACAAATGAGAAAAATGAGTTAATTCCAACTAGGACTATTACTGGTTGACGCATGTGCATTGACTATAGGAAACTTAATTCAATGACTAGAAAAGATCATTTTCCTTTACCTTTCATGGATCAAATCCTAGAAAGAGTTGCAGGTTATGAATTTTATTGTTTTCTAGATGGCTATTCAGGTTACAACCAAATTGAAATTGCATTGAAAGATCAAGAGAAGACTACTTTCACATGTCCATTTGGTACTTTTGCATATCAAAGGATACCTTTTGGATTATGTAATGCACCAGCCACATTTCAAAGATGCATGCTCAGTATATTTAGTGATATGGTTGAACGTTTTCTTGAAATATTTATGGATGATTTTTCTGTTTTTGGTGATTCATTTGATGATTGTTTGACTAACTTAGAAAAGGTTTTGAGCAGGTGTGAAGAGAAGAATCTTGTGCTGAATTGGGAAAAATGTCACTTTATGGTAACAAACAGCATTGTACTTGGTCACATTGTTTCATCAAAAGGAATTGAGGTTAACAAATCTAAAATCGAGTTAATTGCTAACTTGCCAACACCAAAATCTGTTAAAGATGTTAGATCATTCTTAGGACATATTGGTTTTCATAGAAGGTCCATCAAAGATTTTAGTGTAATATCTAAGCAGTTGAGTAACCTTCTAATAAAGGATAATATTTTTGAATGGACTAAACATTGTGAAGAAACCTTTGTTAAACTTAAAAACTTGCTTACTTCTGCTCCTATCATTCAACCTCCTGATTGGTCATTACTATTTGAAATAATGTGTGACGCTAGTGATTATGTCGTGGGTGTTGTTTTAGGACAAAAAAAAGATAAGAAACCTTATGTGATTTACTATGCAAGTAAAACATTAAATAGTGCTCAAATGAATTACACCACCACTAAAAAAGAATTACTTGCAGTAGTATTTGCATGTGAAAAATTCAGGTCTTATCTTGTTGGCTCACTTGTTGTTGTTTTTAGTGATCATGCAGCATTGAAATATCTTCTTTCTAAGAAAGATTCTAAGGCTAGATTGGTGCGGTGGATTTTGTTACTTTAAGAATTTGATATCACAATCAAAGACAAGAAAGGCATTGAAAATGTTGTCGCAGAAAATTTGTCAAGATTGACAACAGATTCGAGATTTGACATCACACCAATCGACGACTACTTTCCTGATGAATCTTTATTTTCTATCTCTACAATGCCTTGGTTTCCTAAAATTGTTAATTTTCTAGTTTCAGGACAATTGCCAGCTCATTGGAGTCCCCAAGACAAAAGAAAGTTCTTGAACAAAGTGAAAAACTTTTATTAGGATAACCCTTATTTATTCAAATATTGTCCTGATCAAATATTTCAAAGATGCATTCCTGACAATGAGGTAAGTAGTGTTATTAAATTTTGTCATTTTGAGGCATGTGGAGGCCATTTCTAATCAAGAAAGACAATTGCAAAATTCTTACAAAGTAGATTTTAGTGGCCCACCATGTTCAAGGACTCACATGCATTCTGCAAGACTTATGAAAATTATCAAAAGTTGGGATCTATTTCAAAACGTCACATGATGCCTTTAAATCCTATTCTTGTCATTGAGATCTTTGACTATTAGGGTATAGATTTCATGGGTCCATTTCCTCCATCATTTGGTTTCTTGTACATATTAGTCGCAGTAGATTATGTTTCAAAATAGATAGAGGCAATTCCAATTCTAAACAATGACCACAAAACAGTGATACAGTTCTTGAAAAAAAATATTTTGAGTCGATTTGGAATCCCTCGAGCCATGATAAGTGATGGTGGAACACATTTCTGTAACAAGTCATTTGAGTCTTTAATGACGAAATATGGAATCACACACAAAGTTTCCACCCCTTATCACCCTCAGACAAGTGGACAAGTAGAGCTTGCTAATAGGGAGATCAAATAGATCTTGGAGAAAACAGTGAACCCTAATAGGAAAGACTGGTCTTTAAGACTTAATGATGCACTTTGAGCTTATCGAACTGCTTATAAAACATCATTAGGTATGTCACCTTATAGACTAGTCTATGGAAAACCTTGTCACTTACCTGTGGAACTTGAACATAAAGCTTATTGGGCTATTAAAGCTTTCAATTCAAACCTTGATGATGCTAGCCAGCTGCATAAGTTACAAATAAATGAGCTTGAGGAAATAAGAAATGATGCATATGAGAATTCAAAAATTCATAAAGCTAGAATCAAAGAATTTCATGACAAGAGAATCTTGAGAAAACCATTTGATGTTGGTCAAAAAGTTTTGCTTTATAATTCTCGAATCCATTTATTTCCTGGAAAGCAAAGATCAAGATGGAGCGGTCCTTTTATTGTGAAACATGTATATCCATATGGGGCCTGTGATATCGAGAATCCAAAGAATGGCAATGTTTTCAAGGTAAATGGACATCGTTTGAAAGTTTAGTTTGATAATTTTTCAGTTGAAAATGACTCTATTGAATTGAGTGATCCTATATATAAAGAATGATTCTTTTTCTCACATTGTTTTGTGTTTCATTTTGGTGTGAATTTTGTTTTACTAGTCTCTCTCACCCCAGTTAAATGGCGGATAACGGTACTCCGTGACTGCAGTCGGTTCTTTTAGTTTCTCATAATAACTGATATCTGTATATATTTGTGCAATTCTTTGCTCTTTCTCCCTTCTTTGAATCTCTTCTCAATTCTTATTTGAAAATGGACACCACTCATGAAAAATTGAAAAAGTACTTTCCCGCTCTGCCTCAGAATACGATTACAAATATTTACCGTGCTAGTTGTGCAAGATTGAGGTTGTTAATGAATCATGGAATTCCTGAAGATATTTGTTGGCTGATTGAAGTAAAGGTCCGATTATCAGGTGAGTCCTCCAATTCTTTCATCTCATACATGCCTGGAACAGGTATAAGCACTTTTGCAAAGAAACGTTGTGTAAAACGACTGAAAGTCTGTCATAGATGTGCCAGATGGACTTGTAATGCAACATGTCGTTCTTTAAGAATGGTATCTGTGAACCGTGAAGATAAAATACAATTCATTAAGGATGGCTTGAGTAAGGGGTCTTTAGATAATCTTTTATTAACCCTTGAGACGCATCCTAGTGGAGATGTGCATCGTGCAATTCATGATTTATGACCATAATTCCATAAAGAACATGATCGACATAGTCTTGGGAATCTGACTATAAAAGACCCTGTTTGCCAGTTTTTAAAAAAACTGGATGGGAAGCCTCTCCCCAACCCATAGAGGGCGTTTAAGCCGTTCTTGGATGTAAAACTAAGGGAAAATGTGAGCCACAATCACAACTACTTGTACATACACATGTTTTTTCAAAATAAATAAATAAATAAAGAGAGAGAGTGTGTGTGTAAGACTCCAGCTGGCCTACATAGAGGTGGTGTGATTGCATCTTCAATTTCTCGTCTATAAAATCTTCTCTTCCTTCCCTTCATTTCTACTCAACCCATACATTTAACAAATATAGAAGTGTGTAGAAATGGCAGGTTCCTCAAGTCATCACATCAGAAATATTTGTGTTTTTGGTGGATCCAGTCCTGGAAAAGAAAATGAGTTTTTAGAATCAGCAAATCATCTTGGTCAGGTATTAGCTGAGAGAAAGATTCATTTAATGTATGGAGGAGGCAGCCTTGGGTTAATGGGGGATGTGTCAATAGCTGCATTTTTAGGAGGTAGTCAAGTTTTTGGGGTCGTCCCCAAAGCTTTAACAAAAGGAGACATCATTGGAAAAATAATTGGAGGGGAACTACATGTCTCCACAATGTCTGATCGATTGAATGCAATGTTTAACCATGCTGACGCCTTCATTGCCTTACCAGGTGGTCTGGGCACATTAGAAGAGATCTTTCATATTTCCTCTTGAGCCTAACTGCATATTCACCATAAACCTATAGGTTTGTTAAATGTTAATGGTTTTTATGATAATTTGTTGTCTTTTCTTGATCAAGCTGTAGAACAGGAATTTCTAACATCTTCGACACGACAAATCATAATCTCTGCTGCTACTGCTGAACAATTGATTGACCAACTACAATCTTTCATCCCTATAATTGATCCCTTCATTAGTCGCATAAATTGGTCAACTAAGGAAAGCCGTAAAAAGCTTAGATTGGATTTTAGCCTTCATTTATGAAACCTTATGTCTTTTGGTTTTATTAATAGCATATTATTTTGTGTTGTTATTTCTTATATTTGTTTAAGTGTGTTTCAAGTTTGTCAGTGTTCGCTATTTGAAGTGATGTCTTCTATACTCTATCTTTCTACCTTATGACATTGAGGACAATGTCTCGTTCTGGTTGGAGGGAGAGGGTAGTAGTTGGCATTAAAAAAAAACTAACTTACTAACTATTTTTGTTATTATTAAAACCATTTGACAAAACTGTTATTAGGATGGCAAAGGAGAAATTTTATTGACTCTTGAGACACATCTTAGTAAATAGTCTTATCAAGGTCTATCAGAATACTTCTTGAAATATTCAGGTTTACAAGCTCTCGCATTGTTATCACTTGATTCTGCTCATATGCTCATTTAACAAATATTTTTAAACCTTCATTTTCACACACACACTTTAACATACGATTGTGGGTTGCATATTGGATTATTACATTATTTATGTTTTTTTTGTTAAAGGTAACAACTAAGGTGAAGGGATAATATATATTTAAAAAAAACAAATTGATAATATTGATGATAATAAAAACGTAGATAAGTTTAGTTTTGTAGCCTCCCTAACCTAAGCAATTAAGCCCGAATGGGTGTTTTAACACCTAATACCCTAAAGTCAACTGACTTGGGAACTATTGACCCAAAGCTTGTTACATGGATTAAGGAGAAAAGCTTAAGGGAATCAAACATTGCATTATCTACGTATCAGTATCTACAACCCGAGTTACTAAGCTCGTAGGGGTGTCTCAACACCTAATGCCCTAAGACCAATTGGTCTGAAAGTCATTAGCTGAAAGCTCGTTAAATGGGTTAAAGATGCATTGTGTTTTAAGTTATATGTATATATATTGAAAAAAAAAGAAAAAAAGAAAAAAAAGAAGATAATAATCTCAACCCAAGGAAGTTAACCTTAAACATTAGAACAGAATATTGTTTTCTTCCAATAAAACCCTCATCATCTATGTTTTCATACATTAAGCACATAAAAAGGAAGGTTTATTAATATTTTGTTTAAGAGGTATTGAGCAGATAAATAAATTTAATGAGAGTTTGTTTATCTGGATAGATTAATGGAAGTTAAATGATGAATACCTTGCTTTGTGGAATTTGCAAATTGTTTTTCTATTTTAACGTTTTGATTACTAGGGACTAGTAATAAGCTGGTTGGGGTGTGTGATTAGTACTTAAAAGTGTATTTTTATTAAGATTTTATATTATCATTTTGCACTTGAAATATCAATAACTCCTTAACTAAAGCATATTTTATAATAACATATCTAATAATATAAGATACATTTAATTTATGGTAAATATTCATCTTAAATACAGGCCTATCACAAAAATGAAAGAATTGATTGATGAGTTAAAGTGCTGAAATTAAAAGGACAAAGAGATGACCAAACTTAGAAAAGAGATGTTGGTGCAGTCCAAACTGGAACATTGTTCGGTAATCGGGTCATATCTGGAGCTGTAGATCTTGGATTTAGGTCTATTTTATATGGATGGAAAGATAAAACATAGGCCTACAACTTTCATAAGAGTCCAAGATTTAACAAGGCCGTTTTCAAGTCCAAATTGTAGCAACAACGAAGAAGTCTGAATCTGTCCTGCAGCCCAGACACTGTTCAGTGTTCAGCCCATATCTCGAGTTCTAGAAGTCCAAATGATCTCAATGTTTTACCCTGGAAAGCTGAGACAATTTCCTAGAACTTTCATGATTTAAGTCTGTTCAAATTATGACGTTATCAATGACATTTTTGGCAGACAAAAAGATAAGAATTGTCACCAAGTCAAGATGTGGCCACCCAATCATCAATTAGTCAACAAATCAATAGTTCCAAATTTTGGCCTATAAAAGGAGGCATTTGCCATGTATTTAGGCATCTTGGTGTTCAGATCAATATCATGCTTTTTCTCTCTCTTTATATTTTGTAATGCTTAAGTTTTGCTTATATTAATCTCTTACTTATGCTTTTCATTTCCTTTCCTTGTTTATCTATGTTTCTCTCTTATATTATGTTTAGCTAAGTTTATCATGTCAAGGTGAAAAGGTTACATTAATGGTGTAAGAATAAGTATAATATAAACTCAACATGGACCTTAATGTTTGATACTAACATGTTTTATATTTGTTATCTTGTTTACCTTCAATACTTTGCTTGTTAAATGGTTAATCTAGATTTATGTTGTATAACCCTTGGTACAACAAATACTTGGTACTTTCATGGCCCAACCATATGGTATAACCGACACCTCTGCTATGAAAGTAACTTGATTTGTTGTTAACATAAGTTATAATCATGAATGCCTGACAACATTTGCAAGTATTAGCATTATTCGAATAAGATAACTAATGTAATCATGTTAACAATTTATAATTCGATTGGAACCTTCTTTGTGTGTGGTTTCCAATTGAGTAATAAAAACAGTTTATACTATACTTATTTGAAATACCATTAGTGGATCCTCTAACCTTGATAATTATTTTATCCTTATTTAATCCTTACATCAATATCACATCTCAAAGCTCTCTTTAACTTATTATTATTGTTGTTGTTACTGTTGTTGTTGTTAATGTTGTTGTTGTTATTTATAATTTATACAATTAACCTCCCTGTGGTTCGACCCCGGTCTTGCCGGGTTATTTATTACTTCGACCCTCTTGCACTTGGGAGAAGACATCAATCTTTTGGTCGTGTCAGATTCGTTAGGAAAGTAAGCATCGATTAGTGTGATCTCAGATGTTAAATCTATTGTCAATCTTGACAAATGATCCGTATCAACATTTTCAGTGCCTTTCTTGTCCTTGATTTCTTCCTGAGAATAAATCATTTGCAATTCTTCAGATTCATCAAACTCAGTTTTACTCAAGGTAGATTCAAATTGATCATAAACTAATTCTTCAATAAAATCTACTTCTTGTAAATCATTATCATCTCCAGGTTGCTTGCAAATGTTAAAAATATTCATCTCCAATGTGATGTTTCCAAATAATAGCTTTATCAGTCCATTCCTACAATTAATCAATGCATTAGAAGTTGCAAGAAACAGACGTCCTAAAATAACAGGAAATGAATTACATGTTTCAACAGGTTGTGTGTCCAAGATAATAAAATCCACAGGATAAATGAATTTATCGACTTGTACTAATACATCTTTAACTATTCCTCTAGGCATTTTTACAGATCTATCAGCAAGTAAAAGAGTTACAGAAGTTGGTTTTAACTCATCTAGATTGAGACTTTGAAAAACTGAATATGGAAGTAGATTCACACTAGCTCCAAGATCAAGTAAAGCTCTTTCAATTTTATATTTTCCAATAAAGCAAAAAATTATAGGACAACCAGGGTCTTTATATTTCAAAGCATTATTATTGTGAAGAATGACACTTACTTGTTCGGCTAAAAAGGCTTTGTTTTTCACATTCAGTTTTCTCTTCACAATACATAGATCTTTCAAAAATTTAGCATAGGAAGGTACTTGTTTAATAGCATCCAGCAAAGGTATATTGATCCTTACATGGTTGAAAGTTTCAAAGATTTCAGAGTTGTGATTGACTTTCCTTTATTTGGTTATGGCATGAGAAAATGGAAGTGTTGGCGAGGAATCAGTCTTTTCTTTGCAATGTTCAAATTCAACCCTTTCCATACCCTTAGAGATTGACTCGTCATCTTTCTCAAAAGGTTCAAGAGTGGGTTTTTTAATAACCTTACCATTGCGAAGAGTGATGACTGATTTAACTTGATCCAAGTGTTGGCTTCCAGAACTACTTGCATTTGCATTGTATTGCCCCTTGGGATTTTATTGTGGTTGAGATGGAAACTTACCTTTCTCTTGGAAACTGAGAGCAGATGTGAAATTTGCAAGAGTATCTTTAAGATCTGCCATGATTTGAGCATTTTGAGTGTTGATTGTCTCCTACTTTTCAATGGATGTTTGCAATGTTTCCTTAAGATTTCTTCTAGGAGGTGGAGCATAAGGAGGTGCATATCCATAAGAATTTTGGAAATTATGGTGTGCTTGAAACGGTGGTTGTGAAGTTTGTGTATTATTATTATCGTTGTTCCAACTGAAATTTGGGTGATTTCTCCAACCAGGGTTATATGTTTGCGAGTATGGGTTATGATTGGGCATTTGGAAACTATTTAAAGCATGAGCTTGTTCATGGAGACATTCCTTAAAAGAAGGCAAAGTTGGACAGTCATTGGTTGAATGTCCATTGGTTTCACAGATTTGACACACAATGTCTTGAACAGATTTTAATTGACCACTCTTTTTCAATTCTAATGCCTCGACTTTTCTAGCTAAAGATGCAAACTTGGCTTGGAGGTCATGATCTTCCCTAAGGTTGTACATACCTCCACTAGATGTATGAGATTGGGTTTTACTTAGTGCCTCATAAGTGCCTGTAGTGTCCTAATTTTGAGCATTTTTAGTTGGTAAGTCTAGGTACTCCATTACTTCATTAGGGTCTTTATCTTTAAAAGTTCCATTGCACATCAATTCAACCATTTGTCGATCTCTAGGTGTTAACCCTTCATAAAAATATGAAACCAATCTTCATGTTTCAAAACCATGATGAGGGTAAGTATTAAACAAATCTCGATACCTATCCCAACATTGGTAAAATGTTTCTCCTGGTTTTTGAGTGAAAGTGGTGATTTATCTTTTGAAAGCGTTTGTTCTGTGAGATGGAAAAAACTTCTTTAAAAATTATTGTTGCATTTCATCCCAAGCACGAATGGATCCTGGTCTCAAATTTTGTAGCCATGTTTTAGCTTTATTTTTTAATGGAAAATGAAAAAGCTTTAATCTAATGGTGTTCATGCTACAATCTGAGTCATTATAGGTGTTACAGACCTCTTCAAATTCCTTAAATGCAAGTATGGATTTTCTAAATCTAAGCCATTAAAAGAAGGTAAAAGTTGAATAATGCCTGGCTTAAAATTAAAATGAGATGCATCAAGAGGAAAAATTATGCATGAGGGTGCATTTGTTCTTGTGGGATTCATGTGGTCTCTAAGTGTTCTAACTCGGTTATTCTCATTATGAAGCGACTGATTATCTTCTTTGGCCATATTTTCTGAAAATGATGAGGATACCCTACAAAGTCTACCATTTAATGTACGTGACCAAACTCTCATGCACGTGTAGGAAGAGAATAAAAGCAATAAAAGAAAAAGAAACAAAATTTAGATAAAATGAAAAGTGAAAAGAGAAAATAAAATAAATACTATAATTTAGACAAGAATTTATCTCCCCGGCAACGGCGCCAAAAACTTGACACGACCAAAAAATTGATGTCTTCTCCCAAGTGCAAGAGTGTTGAAGTAATAAATAACCCACCAAGACCGGGGTCGAACCACATGGAGGATAATTGTATAAATTATAAACAACAACAACAACAACAACAACAAGAGTAATAATAATAATAATAATAATAATAATAATAATAATAATAATAATAAAGAGAGCTTTGAGATGTGATATTGATATAAGAATTAAACAATGATAAAAACAATTGTCAAGGTTAGAGGATCCACTAATGATATTTCAAATAAGTATAGTATAAACTCTTATTACTCAACTGGAAACCACACACAAAAGAGGTTCCAATCGAATTATAAATTGTTAACATGATTACATTAGTTATCTTATTCGAATAATGCTAATACTTGTAAATGTTGTCAGGTATATATGATTATAGCTTATGTTAACAGCAAATCAAGTTCCTTTCATAGCACAAGTGTCAGTTATACCATATAGTTTGGGCTATGAAAGTGCCAAGTATTTATTGTACCAAAGGTTATACAACATAAATCTAGATTAACCATTTAACAAGAAAAGTATTAAAAGTGAACAAGATAACAAATACAAAACATGTTAGTATCAAATATTAAGGTCCATGTTGAGTTTATACTTTACTTATTCTTACACCATTAGTGTAACCTTTTCACCTTGACATAATAAACTTAGCTAAACATAATGAAAGAGAGAAACATAAATAAACAAGATAAAAATATAAATAAGATATAAGTTAACTAAGTAAAGGAAATGAAATGAAAAGCATAAATAAGATATTAATATAAACAAAACTTAAGCATTACAAAATATAAAGAGAGGAAGCAAGAGCATGATCTTAATCTGAAAACCAAGATGCCTAAATACATGGCAAATGCCTCCTTTTATAGGCCAAAATTTAAAACTATTGATTTGATGACTAATTGTTGAGTGGGTGGCCACATCTTGACTTGGTGACAATCCTTATCTTCTTATCTGAATAAAACATCATTGATAACGTTAGAATTTGAGTAGACTTTCCCATGAAAGTTCTAGGAAATTGTCTCAGCTTTCCAACAAAAAAAAATTGAGGTCATTTGGACTTCTAGAACTCGAGATAGGGGCTGAACACTGAACATTATCTGGGCCGCAGAGATTCGGACTTCTCCGTTGTTACTACAGTTTGGACTTGAAAATGGCCTTTTTAAATCTTGGACTCCTCATGAAAGTTTTAGGCCTATGTCTGAGATTTCCATCCATATATAGCAGACCTAAATCCAAGATCTACAGCTCCAGATATGACCCAATGACCGAACAGTGTTCTAGTTTGGACTGAACCAGCATCTCTTTTCTAAGTTTGGCCTTCTTTTTGTCCTTTCAATTTCAGTTCTTAAACTCATCAATCAATTCTTTTATTTATGTGATAGGCCTGCATTTAATATGAACATTTACCATAAATTAAAGGTATCTTATAATATCAGACTTGTTATTATAAAACATGCTTTAGTTAAAGAGTTATTGATACTTTAAGTGCAAAATGATCATATAAAACCTTGATAAAAATGCACTTTTAAGTACTAATCATATATACAAATCATTTGTATAATTACTAGATCCATAAAAACAACATTATTATAAAAGAACAATATTTGTTTTGAATAATGAATTTAAGTACATTTAATACTAAATAAAAGGGAAATAATGTCTTAAAAATACTAGAACAAAATAAAAATTATAAAGTTCTAGTACCAGCCCATTTAGTAAAACAAAATAACTGGTTCCTACAGCTAATACATCAACGTTTGCTTCATTACTATGTTGTAGGTCCACTTTACCTTCAACTAATCTTCCACTTTTCTTTAGTTTCTATATGCAATTGTAAATGTGAAAACCACATTCGATATCCAATACCCAAGAACTACAATACAAAGTAGTAAGATCATTTATTTATAAATATACTTGAAGTAGAAGTTTCATTAAGCTTCTTTGCCTTCACAATTGCAAGATATTCCTTGCAATTCCTCCTTCAATATAGTTCCATGTCATAATGATGACAAGTGCCCTTTTTTCTTGATGCCTCCAGTAGGCTTGTTTGCTTTAAAGGCAACACTTTTATTCTTTTTATCCTTCTTCTTAGACATTCTAGAAGAGTGAACTAGAAGAATTGGCCTCTTTAATAGTCATATTAAATAATTCTAGCAATGTACTATCCAACTTATTCATGTGATAGTTCATAAAGACATGCAAAAAGCTTTGGGGTAATGACTACAAGACCAGGTCAACACATGACTAATGGTCACTAACAAAAGCCAATTAGCTCAATTTCTCAATATAGCCAATCATTTTCAAAATATGGTTGTTCACTGAAGAACTCTCTATCATCTTGCAGTGGAACAATTCCTTAGATATCTCATACCTATCAGTCTTATAGGTCTCATCAAACAATTCTTTGAGATGTATAATCATAATATGGGCATCCATGTACTTATGTTGCCTTTGAAGTTTAGGTGATATACTAGTTAACATCACACATGCAACTTATTCATCATCATTAACATGACGCTGATGTTCATTCCTAACTTCTTTTTCAACATTCTTAATAGGAGCATTTGGATTTGGGTTTTCTAGAATATATAACCTTTTTTCTTGCTTGAAAACAATTCTCACATTTCGATGTCAATTCAAGAAATTTGATCCAGTTAATTTGTTAGCATTAAGTATACTTCGTAGGGATATATTATTACTCATTCTTATCTACCAACATACCTAATTTTATAGTATTAAATGTATTCAATTAACGGTAACCTTGAGTAACTCAACAAGTTATCCATGAATAAAACTTTGATTTTATACATATAAAAATGGAAGTAAATTATTCATGTTCTCAACATGTACTTAATATATTAATAAGGGATTTATTATCAATTAATTAGGTCTCATACATAACATGGCATAACAGATATACATTTTATACATAATAATTTATATATAAACATACACACCTAGCACGCCATTCTAATTGGATGATTATGAACATATCTAAGTTGATTCCCTCAAGCCATTGAAGGGAATTAGATGGTCAAATCCTAGGTAGCTGTGACAAGTATTCATAAGTCCATTACAAACACCTTGGTTGTAGCCTCCATCGTCATTTCTTTCTTTATCTTGGATTACATAATAATTTCATATCTAAATTTCTACATTTTTAAATTACATATCATTTACATAATTATTCAAGAAATCTCAAGTTACATTCACAGAGAATTAGATGAGAAAATAATTACAACCTAGAAGAAAAAATAGAGATATGGTAGGACATGGAGACACTATTTAATAAAAAATATAATCATTCAACCATTAATAAAAGTACAATCACATTGGTTTTTAATGTTCATAATCACCCATCATGCATAAAACATTTTACTATACATAATTAAAAATATATAGTGCATGTTATTCGAATTATTGGCTTTATATGCAATTTAAAATAATATTTCTAACACTTAGAAATATTCAATCAAATCCAATTAGGTATTTTCCCAAACAATTTTTTTTTTGCTTCAAAAACTCTCATTAAATTAGAAAAACTATTTTTCTAAAATTTAATTAAACCATATAATTAAATAAATCCTAATCCCATTAGGATATTATAAAACTAAAAAAAATGAATTAAACAATTTAATTCATTTCTAATCCTATTAGAAAAGTTAATTCTATAATTAATTTAATTTCTAGTTTCAATTTTAATATAAAATCATTATTTATATATGAAAGACTAAAATCATAAATTTAGCCCCAAATATAACTAAAAGTAATTACATATAAGTTACTGGGGTAGATATGTAATTCTACCCCCAAAAAATCCTAATATAAGCAGTAGGGTAGAATCATAATTCTTCTTTGTCATCTTTTTCTTGCTACAGCAGCTATTATTGCCGGTGTGGTCTGCCCACGCCGATGGCAGCCATCAGCAGTTGTAGCAGTACTACCGCTACACCTACTGGTAGCGTCTGACACTGTTTGTGGCCTTCTGCTAGCAGCGACTAGCTGTGGACATAGCACAGCCAAGCATCACTGGTGGTTGATGCAGCCAACTAAAACCATTTTTTCTTAAATTGGTGGTGAATTCTAGCCAGATCTAGTTGGAACAGTAACTAGAAAGAATAATAAGAGAAAAAAAATACTTTGGGAAAAAATAAATTTGCATTTAACTCCAATAACAATTAAACCGCTACACCTATTGGCAGCGCCTGTCACTGTTTGTGGCCTATTGCTAGCGGTGACTAGCTGTGGGCGTACCACAGCCAGGCATCCCTAGTGGTTATTGCAGCCATCTAAAACCATTTTTTTCTTAAATTGGTAGTGAATTCCAGCCAGATCTAGTCGGAACAATAACAAGAAAGAATAATAAGAGAAAACAATACTTTTGGGAAAAATAAATTTGCATTGAACTCCAATAACAATTAAAACATGCAATCAACAAATCTAATTGTCTAATAAAGGCTCAAACTTATAAACCGGGTAACTCAGGCTAGCATATCAAACCTATGAACCAAGTTATAGACTCTGGTGGGATTATAATTTGTTTTTTTTTCAAAATTATTTTTTACTTAACTATATGATAACAAAAATAGATGATCATAAAATCAAACACCAACTCAATACTGAAATATTGATTAAAATAATTTTTTTAAAAAAAGTTAAACTCGCCAGATCTGAGAACCAGGTCAACCAACCAAACTTGTGAACATGTCCATGGATTTTATAAAGTTTAATAAATGGCTTTTCTTTGAAACTATTTTTTTTACAATATGAGAAAAAATAAATGGAAAAAAAAAGTCAAATTCAATAAAAAAACAGAGAGAGAAAAGATACCCCGACAAACCCAGTTTGGCTTCATAATTTTTTTCTTAAAAAAAACAAAATTAGAAAAAATAAGAAACAAAAGTGAATCAAAATATTTAAAAAAATAATAATTACTATTTAAAAAGGATAAATAAGCCAAAAAAATCTCAAAGACGTAAAATACAAACTTAAAAATTATTTTACAAAATATAAAAAAGCTTTAAATTTTAAAAAATCAAAACCATATTAGAGAGAGAAAGAGAAAGAACAAGGCTAGGCCAGTGCTTGGCCCATGAATAAAGAGTCCGCGCGCATGCCTTAATGTTATTTGAAAAAAAAACAAGCGATGCGTCGTCTAGAATTTTTAGATTATGGTGGTTGGTTTTTTTCTTCTAAAACTCATTTTCAACCCTTCAACTTATTTTCAACCTAAAACATCTGAAAACACTTTAACAATCTTATTAAACCAACTTTTAACCTTTAAAAATGCGAAAATTTGTTTCAAACCCCAAAATCAATCCGAAATCTAATTTTTTTCTTGAGCTCATATATGTTTTTTTCGTCACTTTAAGGTAAAAAAACACTTAATTCAAACTCCCTTAATTATATGCAACTATTTGGAATAAAAATCTATCGTTTTGGCGATTGGAATAATAGAAATAACGTCTTTCTCTCTCTAGGTCAGAATCTAGCGATTCCCTCTCTCTGCATTCACCCAATAAGGATTGAAAAATTATAAAAATAAAGTTTAGTTCTAAAACTTATTTTTTAACAATTAGGGAGACCGGTCACCTGATAACTAAAATAGATGAGGGATTCAAATGTACTTTTCAAATAAAATTAAAAAGACACCTTCTATTTTACTTGTGTTTTTCACTTTATTCCTCTATCTTTCTATTCAATCCTCTCTTTAAAAAAATGTATTTGGGTGCTAATTTAGGCTAATAAGGGCACAATTGTGTAAAAAAAAAGTTTGAGGATCAAATTGAAATTTTTAACAAAAACATTCACTGCTCTAATCCCCAATGATACGTGAGATGGTGAACAGTGATTTTGAATATAAAAAACACCATACCATTTAGCTTTTATTATATTATGGAAAGAGAAACAATTTAATATAGTTGTAAAGATTTTTTCTAAGGTTACATGACATCGATACAATAATGAAGGTATGTGTTGATCAGATAGTTGGTATAGAAAATTGTGAAATTTAAAATGGATGGAAATATTAATTGAAGAGATAGTTTCAAAAAAAAATTGATAAATGGATTGATGATGGTAACTCTTTTTTACCAGGAGAGACACTAGTGACAAGACGCTTGGCATGAGGAGCTAGATTGATAAAGGAAGCAAGTAGGTGTTCTTCATCTTCGCTAATCATAAGAAAATTATAAAATTATAAAAGTCATAATTTCTTTAAATGCATATTGTTCAATTATTAATTGCGAGATGGATATAGATAGAAATGAATGAATTTATTAGACTAGCTATCCAAAGAAGGGCTAGTGATATTTGTGTTTAGATGACCGAGATAATTTGTAAGACTAGCCAACCAAAGAGAAGCTAGTGGAATCTGTGTTCAAATTACTGGGATAATTTATTGGACTAGCTAACCAAAGATGGACTAATGGCATCTATGTTTAAATGACCAAGAAACTTTTATTAGACTAACTAATCAAAGAATAGTTAGTGGCATCTGTGTTTAGATGACCGAGAATATTCTATTAGTACTAGTTAACCGAGAAGGGCTAGTGGTAACAATACATCTAATTGTGAGGACATTAAATCTGTTCATAGTTGAAATATACATATGATTTGTATGTCTATTGTAAATGGTGGAGTTAATATTATTTTGTAATGTTAATTTAATGAAACACACACACACACAGTGTGTGTGTGTGTGTGTGTGTTTTATTCATAAGACTATTGTATTATAATCTAATATTATAAAATGTTGTAAATGTTGTAATTGTCAGGTTCCTCCCATTCCAAAGCCAACCAGTAGATTCCTATAGTTAAAATGATATGTATTATAATTTGGGTAATATTGCATTTTGGATCTATAATCATGTTTTAAAATTATGCACATTAATATCTTGCCATTTGTTGTAATTTTTTTAATCAATATCAAAATTTATATTAATTATGATGAAATCATAAAGATGATTACATTCTAAATATCAATGTCCTTTATTCATTTAATGAAATAAGCTACATAAAATTTTGTGTTAATTATTTGTTGATTATATTATTATATTTGATGAAAACTAGATGTAGGTTATCTTTGAGTTGCGTTGATACACTATCATAAAGGTATGTACTTCTTTCAACTATAAACATAGAATTATTAGGATTTAAGTATGCAAAAGATTTATATATTAAGGATGTTGATTTCGGCCAAGTATATATTGCATGTGAACATTCTACTTTTGATAAGTTTTATAGGTTTAATGGATATTTATTTAAAGAAAATAGATTATTTATGCCTAATTGTTCTATGCGTGATTTGCTAGTTAGTTAAGCGTATGAGGTGGAATAATGAGATATTTTAGGGTTGCTAAAACTTTAAATGTTTTACATGATCATCTTTATTGGCCTAAGATAAAAAGAGATACACAAAGAATTTATGATAGACTCATAGCATATAGACAAGTTAAGTCTAAAGTTTTACCTCATGATTTATATATTTCTTTGTTAGTGCATAAGAAACCTGGGGTTGATATATCTATGAATTTTATGATAGGTTTGTCTAGGTCAAAAAGGGATAGGGATTATATTTTTATTGTTATGGATAGGTTTTCTAAGATGATACATTTCATGTCTTGTTATAAAACTAATGATCCAACTAACATAGCAGATTCATTCTTCAGGGAGATAGTTTGGCTCCATAAAGCATCTAGGAGCATGGTATTAGAACATGATGTTAAATTTATTAGCTACTTTTGGAAGGCTTTGTGATAGATTACAAACAAAATTATTATTTTCTACTACTTATCATCCATAAACAAATGATCAAACTAAAGTAGTTGATAAGACTTTAACTATATTATTAAGAACTATCATTCAAAAGAGTTTGAAAAATTAGGAAAATTGTCTATTATTTATTGAATTTTCTTAAAATAAAAGTGTGCATTCTACTACTAATTATTCTCCTTTTGAAATTGTCTATAGCTTTAATCCTTTGACTCATTTGGATCTATTTTCTTTACCTATTAATGAAATGGTTAGTTTCGATGGCAATAGAAAAACACAAGTAATAAAGGTTCTCTACAAGAATGTGAGGTGGAGAATATATATATAGGGTTGTTTTTTAACCAGATGATTGGGTTTGAGTATATATATGAAAAAAAAAAGATTTCCTTAACAAATAAGATCTAAGTTGATGTTGAGAGGAGATGGATCATTCTAAATCCTTGAAACAATTAATGATAATTCTTATAAAGTGGATCTACCAGGTGAGTATGATGTTATTGTTTACTTTTAATGTTTGTGATCTCTCTTTATTTGATGTAGATGATGAGTTATAGATGAATCCTTTTGAGGAGAGAATAGATGCTACAATTAAGACTACATCAAAATATCAATTGCAAGTCCCAATTAGGCTGATTACAAAATCAAGGGTAAAGAAGATCAAAGATATATTCAATGGGCTTATTCAGAGTATTTAGAACAAGATAAATTTCTAGAATGCTACATCTTCAACAAGTGATGATCAGAACTTAATTATTTAATCATACGTAAGAGGGGCTTGATCCATCTACTTAATAGGATAATTAGTTTCGATAGTTAGAGACTTATTTCTTCTAGTGCACAATTATATTCTAACAAATATGAATCTTGATTTGTGACACGATCAAATAATTGATGTCTTATCCCAAGTGCAGGAGTGTCGAAATAATAAATAACTCGGCAAGACCGAGATCGATCTATATGGAGGTTAACTATATAAAATCACAAATAATAAAAGACAAGGAGTTAAAGAGAACTTTGAGATGTGATAATGATGTAAGGATTTAAACAAAGATAAAACAGTTGTCAAGGTTAGAGAGTCCACTAATGGTATTTCAAATAGGTATAGTATAAACTCTTTTTATTACTCATCTAGAATAAATAACTCGGCAAGACCGGGATCGATCCATATGGAGGTTAACTATATAAAATCACAAATAATAAAAGACAAGGAGTTAAAGAGAACTTTGAGATGTGATAATGATGTAAGGATTTAAACAAAGATAAAATAGTTGTCAAGGTTAGAGGGTCCTCTAATGGTATTTCAATTAGGTATAGTATAAACTCTTTTTATTACTCAACTGAAAGCCATACACAAAGGAGGTTTCAATCGAAGATTTATCATTAATGGCTCATTATAAATTATTAACGGCTCATTATAAATTATTAACATGATCATATTAATTATCTTGTTTGAGTAACATCAATACTTGTAAATATTGTCAAGTATTCATTGTGTTAACTTATGTCAACAACAAATTAAGTTCTTTTCGTAGCACAGGTGTCTGTTATCCATATAGTAGGCTATGAAAGAATCAAGTATTTGTTGTACCAAGAGTTGTACAACACAAATTTAGATTAACCATTTAACAAGCAATGTATTAAGAATGAGTAAGATAATAATTATAAAATATGTTAATAACAAACTTTCTTGAATATAAATAGTAAAGTCCATGTTGAGTTTATACTATACTTATTCTAACACCATTAGTGTAACCTTTTCACCTTAACAAAATAAACTTAGCTAAACATAATGAAGAAGACAAACATAAATAAACAAGATAAGAACATAGTTATGATACAAGTTAACCAAGTATAGTAAAGGAAATGAAAAGCATAAACAAAAGATCAATGAAAATCTAACATAAATAAAACTTGAACATTACAAAAACATAAAGAAAGAAAGCAAGAGCAAGATCTTGATCTGAAAATCAAGATGCCTAAATGTATGGCAAATGTCTCCTTTTATAGGCTAAAATTCAGAACTATTGATTTGATAACTAATTATTAAGTTGGTGGCTAACTCTTGACTTGGTGGTTAGCTATTGGCTTATTGGTTGGACAAAACATCATTGCTAACATCAGAATTTGAATAGATAGTCTTCTTGAAAGTTGTGGGCATTTGTCTTTGCTTTCCAACAAAAAAAAAAGAATGAGCTTATTTGGACTTCTAGAACTCGAGATATGGGTTAAACATTGAATAGTGTCTGAGCTGCAGAACAGATTCAGACTTCTCTTTTGTTGCTAATATTTGAACTTGAAAATGACAGTTTTGAATCTTGGACTCTTCATGAATGTTTTAGGCCTATGTCTTAACTTTTCATCAAGATAAGTTAGACCTAAATCCAAGGTCTACAACTCTAGTTATGACCTAATAATCGAATGGTGTTCTAGTTTGAATTGAACCAACATCTCTTCTCTAAGCTTAACCCTTTATTTGTCTTTTCAATTTCAATAGTTAAACGCATTAATCAATCCTTTGAATTGTGAGATATGTCTGCGTTTAAAACAAGTATTTACCATAAATTAAAGATATATTATGTTATCAAACTTGTTATTATAAAACATGCTTAAGTTATGTAATTTAATGATACTTTAAGCGCAATATGATGATATAAAGTCTTAATGAAAATTCACTTTTAAGTACTAATCAATTTGATCATTGGATTGAACTAAAATTTTATCAAAAGTTATTGTTCTATATTGGATTAAAATTAGGACTACTTTCTAGTTTTCTTAGTAAATTAGGACTCTTCAAACTTGATCAATTATTATACATTATCCATTTCAGTCTTTCTTTTTCCTATTTAAATATGAACAATTACTATTCTTATCTTGTTGACACATGAATATTTATTTTTAGTGCAAACAAAATATACATTAAGAAAAGTAGGAAATTTGCATCCATGTAAAAACATGTTTAACATGTTAAAATATACCAGAACCAAATCCCAATTTCAAACCCAATACAAACTCATCACCCGTAAATGTCATGTCACTCCCCAAAGAGAAAGGAAAGCTCATATAAAACTTTAATAGTAAATTCACTCGCCAACTCGGAGGACAATTTGGTTATGCTGGAAGTAAGACCAACATGATCCTTATTATTTGCTCCCTTATCACTTTTTTAGAACTCCAGTCCCAGCTAAGTTAAAAACCTCAAAAATTGATTGAGAGAGCCATGTTGTTTGAGATCCAACCTTAGCTTTTAATAGAGTTTTAAAATTAATTTTGAATTTTACATTGAAAATATCCTTTTAGTTATTCTAGTTACATGTATATAGGATATTAATGATGTGATTATCTAAATATCTAGAATTATCTATTAACTATTATAAATGTATGTGTCATGATAGTGTTGTAATCTAAGTCTAAGTTAATGGGACTTTATCTCTTATGAGAGTAAATATGAAATGAATGAGATATGTTCCCTTCATACCTTTATACATTTAATTGTTTTCTAACATGGGTTTGATTTAATTGAGTGTTTAAGATATTTGAGCATGAGTGTTTAGTAAGGGAGAAGTTCCAAGATTAAGTGTATGACTAAGTAGCATCCAAAGAATAAAAAAAATAGAGGTATAAGATAATGGAGTCCAACAAGAGAATTATAACTTTGCATCAAGAGAGTGAGAAAAGGCCAATAAAGGCTAAATGAAAGCTAACAAGTCCTTGCACAAGATGAGGTGTGGTACAAAGAAGATCACATATGAAAAAGAGAAATGGTAGCTCTTCTTAAAAAAGAAAATGAAAAATAGCAAATCAACCACGACAAGAGAAAAAAAATAACATAATAAAGAGTAATCCAAAATATAATGGTCACTTAAAAAACTAAATCTTAAAAAAAGATGTTTGGCTAAAAGAATGACTAAGACAGTTGCAAGAAAAATCTTCTTAAGATGAAGATGGAAGATCATAAAATAATAGCAACAATGTGGTTGTCCAAAAAAATAAAACAAGATATTGAGTTTTTGTTTTTATTTTTTGTCATCAATAAGAGATGAAAAAAGTGCAACAATATGATCTTCCAACACAATCCAAATTTTAAGAGTTATGAGATTTTTAAAACTAAAAGGAAGTGTTAAGATTAATTTCAAAGTATATTTAAAGTGTCTTCATAGTTATCATAGATATATGTATGGAGTACATTAATGATGTGATTATTTAAAAATCTAGAATTATCTATAATCTATTATAAATATACGTGTTCAAAGTATTGTAATTCAAGTTCAAGCCATGTCACCATACACGTTGTGTGTGGTCATGTTTATTTTTTTTTATTAATATGAATATTTAAACTAGTTTATATATACTTCAATTCAACTAATTTAATGTATCCTAAAGTTAATATCTTAACTGCAATTCTATTGTGCTAAAAAGTTAATTTTTTGCGTTTTCACAAACTTCATCAAATAGACACAATTCTCATTGCTAAATAAAAATAATAAAAGAAGAATGGTTTTTTGGATTATTAGATGGCGAAATCACAGGTTACATTAATGTTAATAGCCAATTCTCATGTCAGAGTACCTTACGAAAAAAGGATGGATGATTATTAGTCTTGGAATACATATGGCGCGAATAAAAAGAGTCGGTTACTTTGTTCAAAAAAAGAAGAAGAAGAAAGAGATAGAGGTGCCTAAAACCATGCAACACCAAAAAAATCCTTTCACCTCTTTTTGTCTCTCTCGATCTTTGCTCTCCTTCCGTCCACTCGCTTCTCTCTCTCTCTCTCTCTCTCTCTCTCTCTCTCTCTCTCTCTCTCTGTTGTTTTTTGCTTTGTGGGTCTCTCTGCTCATTTTGCTTCCTGGGGTTTCTTTTCTTTTCTTTTCTTTGGGTTGCCAGCCTCTCTAGCACCTTTTGGCTGTGCATTTGCTTTCTTAATTTCCTGTGTAAGTACTTTGTAAATTCTCGTGATTGTTTAGCACTTTTTTTTTTGCTCTCTCTAATCTGCCACCACCTAACATTAAGGCATGATTTACATCTTACTTAATAAATCCATTAGGTGGAAATACTCATCCTCTTTTCTGTTTTACAGTATGATCTCCTGTGATGGGACCGTCAGAACCTGAAGCAAGACAGATGTTTCCAGATAACAAATCTGAACATGGGAGTGAAACTAGTAATGGTTTGAGGACGTGCCCTGCAACTACTCTCGGAGAAGATGATCATTTTACCAATAACAGAATGTTAAACTCCCCGTCCTCCTCGTGTTCTTCTTCATCTGGAGACCGTTTTGAGTTGGATACAGATGAAATCAGCAAGTCCTATACAGATGATGTTGGGGTTCCTAAGCATGGCAAAAACACTCGATATGACCATGACAACGGCATTCCGATAACCTACATGCCCTGGCAAGAACAACAACCCAATCATGCTCCTACAATATTGAGCTCAGACAATGGTTCCACAGCACAGTTCCCTCCAACGCAGGTGATGGAGCGACCTGCTGAATCAAACTCCTCTGCTTCTTATAGGATTCCATCTTCTGTATTTGCTAGAACTCAATCTAATGCTCAAATGGAATGGAGTGTTGCTTCCAATGGGTCATTGTTCAGTATTTATACAGGGAATATGAGCTTCACAACAGACGACCAAAACTCGGTGGGTAAATCTGGAGAGATAGGGTTTCCCAGTGATTCTACCTTGCCTAACCCGTTGGTTGATTTCTCAAGTAATCAGCATCCAATCAATAAATCAACGGACGTTGGACCAAAGAATGAAAATGTCGACGAGTACCTTGGTGTAACTGAATCAAAAGCTCCTGAAACAATGAGCGGGGTGGTAAAAGAGGATGGAGTAGATGACAATAAAGAGCGGTCTCTTGCCAAAGGATCACTTCATTCAGCTAGGCTTTCTCATCGTTCAGATGCAAGTGGAGAAAGCATCCAATCTTTTGCATTTCCAATATTGTAAGCCCTATTATTATGAGTTTTAGAATAAAACAATCACCAAGAAATCTGCGCATTATGCATGAATGTTTTGCTCATCTTAAGAAATCGTTTTGAAGCTTCAAGTCTTGTCCTTGGGGAGATTGTAGCCAAAATATTAGCATTCATGAATAAGTAGGGAGTTAATTAAAAGGGTTCATCAGAATTATATATGAATAGGGTAGAATATATAAGAAATGACGGGATTATTGTGTTTATGTGAAGATTGACAGGAGATGATAAGAGTTATTCACTATCTCAGAAGCACTATCCATCATCACGGCACCGGTCGCAGCCGCCGACTCCTAGATCAGCTCAATCACCTCGGGCACGGCTAGAGTCACAACCGCTGTCAGAGCCAGTGACGGTGCCGAAAGCGAATATAAACGAGGCTCGGGGCAGATGGTTCTCCTGTATTCCGTGTTGCTCATTCTGTTCCTGATGGGCAGTGGTTTTCAGTTGCCTTAGGTTTGAGAAATGATGTTGCAGAATGGTAGATCCTGTTTAGCTGTTGGCATCAATCATTACAGGATGCATTGGAAGAAATCTTATTCTTGTTTTTACCTTTGCAGTTTCAGTTTTTCTTTGGTTGGAGATGTTACCTTAAAAATCTTATGTTGGGATTCAGATGAAACGCCTTCAATAATTTGTTTGCTCCTCTTGTTGTTTTTAACTGCCATATTAATCACAAAATACAGCAGGAAGTTTTGGGAGATTGGTTCGAAATAAGACCGGCAAGAGACTGTTCTATCAAATCTCATGATAATCAATAGATAGATACTATGGATGCAAAATCAATCACGTCGCTGATAACTCTACAGCCAAAGCTTTTGTATTTACACAACACACACACTATTATGACTGAGGTTCACTTCAAATGTGTGGCTTGTAGTTGTTCAGACATGTTGATCAAAGAGTGCCTCTTTTTTTCCTTTCCAAGGAAATTGAGCCCGGCTAAACACGAAGGCTTGAATTCTTGTCTAATAGGAGTAGACTTGAATTATATTATAGAAAACACTATCAAGAGATAGCTCTTTTTTTCCCTTAAATTTCTTTCTTTCTTTCTTTTTAATTTGCCCTTGTAGGACCAAATTGATGAGCAATTTAAATCGATTTGTTAAGGAATGACTAGATTCAAAGATAAAGAATCAAAATAAAATAAAAAAACAAATAAGATGAGTAATAATTTCAAAATCGGTGCAAAAAGGTCACCTTGACCCACCTACTTTCCAGTTGATACATTTTTGGTCCTTTAGGTTTCCTAAACTTCAGTTTTTATATAAAACTTTATCTTCTTTTTTTTTTTTCAATCTCTAGTTCAAGAACAAAGAGAGAGGCTTGTTAATTCTAGTGGTAGAGATAAAGTCTCAATTGACATCAATTTCTACAGCAAAAAAGATCGATATTGATGTCAATTGATTCCATTTCATTGGGTTTTTATTGGTGTTTTTTCCCTTTAATATTGTCAGATCAGATCAAGCTTGAGAGAGCATTCTGATTTTGGTTTGAATTTGTGTCTTTTTGAAAAGTTTTAGGGTTTTTCATTGATTTATTAGTTTATTTGCATCATTTTTTAGGTGCTTGGTATGAAAAATTGTTGAAAATGTATTTTTAAGTTAAAAAACATCATACCTAGCTTTCCAACCACCTCTCTAATAGTCTCTCTAATAGTCTTCCTTCATTTTTTTTCAAAAACAATTGGGACAAGTAACATATTTGCAAATAAAAAAAAAAAGAATAAGAGCCCTCGCATGAGTGGTCTTTTTAAAATAGGCTGAGCATTAGAACCAACAGCACCTGATTTTTTTTTATTTTTTTTCTATCTTTAATTGATACCTTACTCTTTTTCATATGTATTTTTTTTTTTTGCATTTTTTTTATCTATAGTTAAATTAAAACTCTCTCTGACTTTTTTAATTTTTTATTCATGTTTTTTAAATAGTATTTTTTAATTATTTTTTATGTGTTTAATATTTCAAAGAAATTATTCTAATTTATCGATAGTTTTTTTCCTTTTATATTTTATATAAATAAACTTTATTTTAATGATGTGTTTATAAAAATCAAAATTATTTGTTATCAGAAGGAAAAGGTAACCTTTAAGATTAGAAAACATGTAAATTCACAACATATTTAGAACACTCTTAATTGAATTCAATTCAGAGGTTTTAATATAATTTCATGTTTGAAACCATTTTAAGTTTCAATAATTGAATTTCAAAAGGAATTCAATCTCTAAAAATAATATAAAAGTAAATCATATGTCAACCCTTTTAATTTACTATACTAAAAAAAAAGATTAATGTTAAAACTAGTTTTTTAAAAAATATTCATCTACCTATCTTTTTTTTTCACTCTTCTCCCTCTTGTCAATAATGAATATTCACCACCATTAAAACCTCAATCACACCATCATCAAAACACACTTCTATTGTCTTCTCAACCCATCATAGGTCATATTGTTCGTCCTCAATTTTGTAGCTTTCGTAGTCTTAAGAAAATAAGATCTTAGGGAAAGATATTTGGATTTGATTTTTTGGGTTATTTGTTGTGATGGTAAAGGTGGAGAATTGAAATAAAATGAAGATGAATATGATAATATAGAAAACAAAATGAATTGAATTCAGTTATAGAATATCTCTTCCAAACATATGAATTCAACTTATTTATCAATTGAATTCAAATTTACCACTATAATTAAATTCAATTACAATGAAGAATTGATTCCAAACAACTTGTAAAGAAAAAGGTTGGGGTTAAATATCATATTTATCTATCTTTTACTTTTATGGGAATGATTATCTTTTTATTTTAGCATTTGATTAGCATTAGCAGCTCTTTCTCAGTTTATTGGTTCATACATTTTAAAATTTATTTTGTTCAACTTTAACAATGTTTTTTACATTTTTCAATTAAGAAAATCATGATACAACGAGACACACTCGTAACATTGTCACATTTCTCTACTACATTAAAAACTAACTTGTTAACAACTCTTTTTGGTTTTGTAAATGCATGTGATTCTCGTTCTATTTTATAATATATATGCATCAGTTTTTTATTCACAATTATTATTTTTTTCTCAGTGTAAAAAAACAAGTTAACAATGTTGCACATTCAAATTTTTTTTTTGTGTTAAAACAAAATTATTCGACTTGCAACGAAGTGCGAGTTAATTAGCTAGTTATAGTCTAAAAAATCTCTCTTTTATTTTTAAGGAAAATAAATCTGTCATTTTCCACCAAATAAAAAAACACCCTTTTCACAATAATCTTTATGATACAACTATTGTAATTATCGATAATCACAATAAAAAAAGATAAAAAGATAAAAAATAACATCTTATTCTAACAAAAATTAGAATGATATTATCAATTGAACTTGGATAAGAGTATAGGTGAACCCAAATGTTATTTTCCCTTTTCTATTTGTCTCCTTATCTCTCATTTTATGCCAGCCCAATTAACAAAAGCAAAAATCCCTTTGAAAAAACACGGTCCATGTAAACTCATGATTACTATTAACTGGAACAGTGTAATGATGGTTTTGTCCTTCCTATTAAAAAACATTAAACTGGCTATTGGGGGCATTAAGGTCTTTCATAAAATCTATTAGTCGTTACCAAATTGATCGGGGATAAATAAATATTCTTGCATTTTAAAAGCACAATGAAATGACCAAAATACAATTGAAAGCAAAAAATTATAAACTGGTATTCAAGGTTTTTTTTTTTTTGTATTTTCACACTAATTTTTTTTGTTATTATTAGGTTAGCTAAAGGTCATTTTGATATTTTAATAAATATAAAATATTATTAAAAAAATAAAAAGTAATTGATGCGTGCAACACATGATCCAGCATGAGATCAACACATGTGGCACCTCTCGTCAACCAAACATTATATATCATTGGAAGCATTGCGACATCCTCTTCATTTAGGGATGGAGTGTGGTAGAATGTGGGTGGTAGTGCAACACTGATGGCTTTTTTTCTTCTCCTCCCACTTTTCTCTCTCATCCCCTAAAAGATTGCATTAGCCATGCAAAATTTCAAAGTTGTTCTGTGATTTATTGAAATGTAAAATTTGATCCTTATTATTTTGATTTCTAATTTTTGTTCTTGTCTCTGTGTAAAATTTTGATTTGCTTTCAATTTCATCATTCAATCTTAGTTTATAATAAGTGATTTATTTCAATTTAGTCCTAATTCTTTTGATTATTTTATTTTTAGTCCATTTGTTAAATTAATTTTTCCTTTTGTATAATTGAAATTTTTTTCCCAATTTCAACTGTAAACATTTGATTGGTTAATTAGGATTTGAGGTTATTCTCATTAGGTGCTTCCGATCTAAAAACTCATATTACGAGTTTGAAAAGTCATCACTGGTTGACATCATCTTTTTTGTTTCTTTATATATTTTCTTTTCAGCTTTTATTATTCAACATTGATTTTTTTTTAAAAAAATAGGCTTTATGATTTTCTTCATTTTTTTTTGTATTGGGTTATTTCAATCTCATGATCTGAGTTGTGGATTTAGCGGGTTAACTCAGCTCTTATTACAGAGTTACAAGTTTGTCTTTCTAACTTGAATTGACTTTGGCTTTTTTTTTTGGTCCTTTGTTAATCCAATTCTGAACTGCCATAATTAATGGGTTGGGAATTAAGCTACGTCGTTTGTTCGTTTTTGAAAAAATATTTTTTTTCTAAGTTATCGTGATCATTTTTTTTTAATTTGGTTTATCTACTATCATTGTTAATTTTTTGTTATCTAATTGAGATAAAATCAACTTATCTGATCCAGTTGGGTTTATAATCTGAAACACAAATTTTTCTGTTTATTTTAACATGCATTTATAACACTTGAATATTATTTTTTTATAAAAAATAAAATTTGACCTCTTAATGTAGCGCAGGTCCACGACTTGTTATAATTATTTGCAATTACAACGGCTACATCACAAAAAAATTCGTGAGGTAGTAAACTAAAAACTTTTTTTTTTGTTAAATTAATTACAAGTTTCAATTTTGTATTTCACATAAAGGGACCGTAAACTACATTTTTCTTTTACTTTTATATATATAAGGTGCTAATAACGTACATAAATTTGGATTTTATACACGGTATGTAATAATAATAGTATATATTATACTAGATAATTGGCTTCTGCTTTGACGTAGGTTAGGTCAAAAAAATTTAAATGTAAAATAAAAATGCAGATGATGTTAATGTATTTTTTAGTGGCAAAACAATTTCTGATTATGAACTTAAAATTCAATGCAAACATTTAATAAAATATATTGGGGATTAAAAGGGTATTTGAGATTGTGGTAAAAGTTGAATTTTAAAATATTTTTCATCTAGAAATAAATAAAAATAATGTTTTTTTATTTTTTAAAAAATTAATTTTTAATATTAGTGTATTAAAACAATCTAAAAATATCATAAAGTTAATTTTTTTAAAAAATTAAAAATATGACTGGACCACAAAAACAAAGATATCATATGTGTCCTAGTAAATATTAAAAAGAGATATTAACGTAGAGTAAAAGACTAAGTCGTTAAGCCCAAAAACATTTGCATATTAAAATATATATGAACTTTTGTTGTGGGGAGATTCTACTGGAACAAACTAATTTGCTAGTATAAGTTTTCCTTTTTTTTATTAACATCTTTAATTTTAAAAAAATCTAATCTTTTTCTCAACATTATTTACTTGTTAGAAAAAAAAAAAAACAATTAGAATACCAAAAAAAAAAGAGGAATGATCATACATAAGGATAAAAACAATATCTCTCTAACAAAAACCAATTTGTCTCATTAATATTGTTTTTAGACAACATTCTATCATTATTTCAAAAACAAGTTTTAACCATAAAAAAAAATAACATTATGGTGATTTTAATGTGAGTTTATTAAAAAATATAAGAGTAATATAGAGCTCATGCATTACCTCAATAAGATCTTTAGCAATGTCATTAAACTCAACCTAGTGATATCTTAAATCCTATTGACTCAGCTCCTTGTATGTCCTATATATAATATAAAATCATGTGTGGGTTAACCCGATGTAACCTAGTCTACTAGGCGAGTTTAAAAACAATTCAGAAGACCGATAAAAGCCCAATATGACTTAAAAATCTAAAAATAACATAATATTTTAAAAAATATATTGAGATGAAGACATCTTAGATCTACCTAGATTAACCGGGGTTAATTAGTTAAATCTGTGATCTAGGTTATAGATCTAAATGGGTTTAATAACTTCATCTTCCAAAGCTATTTTTTATTTAAATACATGACAACAAAAATAAACACTCACATGAAAAAAACTGAATAAAATTTAAAAATAGAAAGATAGCGATGGGTTGCACAAAAAGAATGCTTGTTAGTATTATAAAAAGCATTGTTTTAATTTTTTTCAAGAACAAAGTAAAAATTGTATGGTGCTTAATAATATAGTATATAAAATACATTATTGATTAATCTAATAAAATAATATATGTAATATAATTCAAATCACATTAAAAAACAAAACAAAGAAAAACCAACCAGATTAGGTGTGCTGGTTTGGATGGCCTAACATGCCTGATCCATACAAATAAACTCAGGCACATGGACCTACCATATACCATACTTGTGCAAGTAAAACATTTTTAATTTATTTTTTAAATTAGCAAACTTAATTTTTTTTTTTAAATAAACTATGCTTATATGTTTACTTAGTTTTCGGTTACAGGAGAAGTGATCAAAAATATAATATGGGGTTTTTAGGTTCAAAAAATCAAAATTTAAACCATTTTCACCTCAAAACAACTCTTATAACTTTGATAAATTAATTCTTTAATTAAAAAAAACCAAATCAGTTAAAACCATAAAAAAATTTAAATTAAAAAAATAAAATTTTTTTCAACCCTAATCTACTTTTTTCGATAACATGAAATACCAAAAGCTCTTCAATATCAATCCTCTGGCCAAGACGAACACTTTGACATGAAAATTGGCTCTTTTTTGTTAATAGAATCTTCTCGATGACATTTTCTTCTTTCTCTATTATTTTTTTAATACTCGTATGTTTTCTCTCAAACTCGAAGATTAATACATGAACAAAATAAATATTTGAACTAAAAAATATAATTTTCAAACAAAAAAGACTGTAAAAGAATTTGAAGGTAAAAAAATTGAAAATGTGTGTGTTTAAATAGTAAAAAAAGGCCTTTGTTTTAGCCACAATGTTAAATTGTGCCTCTTCATTTTAAATTTTTTCAATCGATATAACCAAATTTATTTTTGTAAATTTAAACATCAATTAATATGTTTTTTTTTCTTACACCTCAGGAATCTCGTAGCAAACAAATGAAAATAAATTCTTAGACTAAAATCCAAGATAACAAAATATGTAGTGATGAAATTGATATAAAAAGCTTGGTGACTAAATTAAAAAAAACTTCAAGAAATGAAAAAAATTAGAAAAAAACAAATTGATTCAATTTGAATTCACATGTTAAACCTTCAACCTGAATTATAAAATCATAATAAATCCATACAAAAATTAAAAAAAAATTATAAAACCCTACTTCTATCATATTAAATGCTGAAAATTGAAATCAAAAAAGAAAAAATTAAACTAATGAGATTAGGATATTAATCAACATAAAAAATAAAATAAAAATTATAATTAAAAGATAAAATTAAAAAAATAAATTAAAAGTCAAACTTAAAAAAAAAAACTAAACTTGGATGAAACTTTTTTGTTTTTTTTTTTGAAAAGTCTGAGATGTAATTAAAATTGAAAACTTAAAGGAGATAGAATATATAAATATAGAACTAAATGGAGGTTTCTCTCTTCTTGGCGCGATCCAGATGTTAAAACGTAAAAAGAACTCCCGCCTTCCAAGTAAAAACTAAAAAGAGCTCATAAGTTTCGAGGCGCTAAAAAACCCTTCAAGTTTGGAACATGGCGCCAATATCTCCCTCCCTCTCCTGCTTACAAAATAAAATCCCCCTCCTTGCCTTGCTCACAGAATACAAAGCAAGAGCTCCAACCCCATCTCCACCAACCCTATTCTCTCAAAACAAAAAATCTTTTATTTTATTTCAAGACAGAGAGAGATGAATGCAGCGATAGAAAAATCAGTGAGCCCAGATGGAATATCAAAAATGCTTTCAATTCCTAAACCAGATTCATTTACTCATCTTCCTGAAATCATCCTTCAAGTCACAAATCTTGAGCCTAAAGGCAAATCTTATGGGTATCTATCTATCTATCTATCTTTTTTTTTTTTTTTTTTGTATTTCCTTTCCTCTTCTTCTTGTTTTTCTTTCTACATGTATTTGATATGTCTATGGTTTTGCAGGTTTGATGCTAGTGATGGAAAGGTGAAGATCAAAGCGATCTTCAGTTCACGTTTGTCATCTGAGATCCTCTCTGGGAATATTCAAAATCTTTGTCTCATCCGAGTTCTTGATTATACAGTCAATGAGATCCCTAGTAAATCTGAGAAGTAAGCCCACTTCTCTTTTATTTTTCTGTTCTTTTTAGTTTTATTTTTCTCTGAGTGTTAGTTTGATGCGGGTTCTTTTTCATTTTGGATAACAACAATAATAATCAGGTTTTTGATCATAACAAAGTGTGAGGTTGTTTCACCTGCACTTGAAAAGGAGATCAAGGAAGTGGTCGAACAGGAAGAATCAGACATGGGTATGCCGTTGAAGAAGCCAAAGCTAGAAAATGAAGTAAAGAGTGAAAATATCAAGGAAGCGAAGGGGCTTATTTTGAAGCCAAAGCAAGAGATTGTTGCTAAATCTGCTGCTCAAATTGTACACGAACAGCACGGAAAGTGAGTACTCTTTTTTTATTGTCCATGTAGGTTTTGCTTTATAAATCTTCTATGTGAACTGGAATGTTTGGTTTCGCATCGTGTGACCCCTTCGTTAAAATTGTCAGTATGGCCCCGGCTGCGCGAATGGCCATGACACGGAGAGTTCACCCTCTTGTTTCATTAAATCCTTACCAAGGCAACTGGACCATAAAAGTCAGGGTTACAAGCAAAGGAAATATGCGTACCTATAGGAACGCGAGAGGAGAAGGGTGTGTTTTCAATGTGGAATTAACAGATGGAGATGTGAGTTTTCAACTTTTCGAATTGTTTGTTTAATGCGCCTTCTTTTTTACTATTATTAATGAACTGAATTAACATATGATGGTGTGCAGGGCACACAAATACAAGCAACAATGTTCAATGAGGCTGCAAAGAAATTCTATGATAGGTTTGAGCTGGGGAAGGTTTACTACATATCGAAAGGGACCCTCAGGGTTGCTAACAAGCAGTTTAAGACAGTGCAAAATGATTATGAGATGACCTTGAATGAAAACTCTGAAGTGGAAGAGGCTAGCGATGAAGCAGCTTGTATTCCCGAAACTAAATTCAAGTTTGTCCCAATTGATCAGTTGGGTCCCTATGTCAATTCAAAAGATCTTGTTGGTGAGAACCGTCTCCTATAAATCAATTGTAGATGAACATCTTGTGTTTGCTCGTCATTTTTGTTTTTAATTATGTCTGTCAAACAATTTTCAGATGTTATTGGAATTGTTCAAAGTGTTTCACCGACAACGAGTATCCGGAGGAAGAGCAACAATGAGACTGTTCCAAAGCGTGATATTGTTGTAGCTGATGAGACGTAAGTGTAAAATTTTGTGCAGTTGGTTTTATCATTTGCTACTTCTGTTGTACTGAAGCTCTGGATGTTTGGAATTCAGGAAGAAGACTGTTGTGGTGTCATTGTGGAATGAGCTTGCAACAAGTGTGGGACAGGAATTGCAGGATATTGCTGATAAATCTCCTGTAGTTGCGATCAAATCCCTTAAAGTTGGAGATTTTCAAGGTAATCTAATGTCAACTCATGTCTTCCAAAAACATTTCTCGGATTTTATACATTCCTGGGTTGTGGTTTCTTTGTTGTATGAGAAAAAATTCATTTTGTGAAGTGTTCCTTTACATGTAATTTCAGGTATATCTTTGTCCACCCTGGGCAAGAGCATAGTGCAAGTCAACCCAGTTATTGCTGAATCAGAGAAGCTGAGAAACTGGTAAGCTTTTCTCTTCAAGCAAGTGATTGGTTTTGATAGTTTTGTTTTCATTACTGATTATAAAGCTCTACTTTTTGGTAGGTATGATTCTGAAGGTAAAGAGACTTCAATGGCCTCTGTTGGCTCTGGTTTGAGCCCTTCGACCAAGAGTGGGGCAAGGTCCATGTACTCTGATCGAGTATCTCTATCTCATATAACAAGCAACCCATCCTTGGGGGAGGACAAGGTATATAAATCATTGGCGTTATATAAAATACTATGGTATGTAGTAAGATCAGCTCCTGAGTATATATGTTGGAGAAGCATTTGATATAGAAAGGACTGCCAATTCTGTTAGCTAAGAACTAGTGCAATAGGGTTGAAATTTCTGTTACCTTTCTTTCACGACATGTTGTGTAGGGAGCATTTGTGTTTGATTCATTGCATAGCTACTTTTAGATGATTTCAATTGGTTGATATGATTAATCAATTGTCTCTTGTGCAGCCTGCATTTTTCAGCATTAGAGCATACATAAGCTTCATCAAACCTGACCAGACAATGTGGTATCGGGCTTGCAAGACGTGCAATAAGAAAGTGACTGATGCCCTGGGGGGTGGATATTGGTGTGAAGGATGCCAGAAGAATGATGCAGAGTGCAGCTTAAGGTGAGGGGCAGGGACAAGGGAAAAATAGTTGTGCCTAAAATGAAAGTTAACTTGTTGTTTCACATCTATTCTGTTTCGTCTTTCAGGTACATTATGGTGGTAAAAGTTTCTGATGGGAGTGGTGAAGGTTGGGTTTCTGCATTCAATGAAGAAGCTGAAAAGATCATTGGTTGCTCTGCTGATGAACTTGACCTACTCAAATCACAGGTAACTGCCAAAGTAGAATAAAACATTATGTAATTGACTGTTAAAATAGGAAAGAAATGAGAATTAGTGCCCAACTCCTTTCATTTGCTGACATTTTCAGATAGGAGAAGAGAACACCTACCAACAAAGATTGAAAGAAGCCACTTGGAATCCTCATCTTTTGAGAATCAGTGTCTCCCAGAACGAGTACAATAACGAGAAGAGGCAAAGGATGACAGTTAGGGCTGTTGCTCCAGTTGATTTTGCTGCTGAGTCCAGATTTTTGCTTGAAGAGATTTCAAAGATGAAAGGTTCTCAATAGGATGGATGGATGTGGCTTGGTTTGATTTGTTCACAGAAGTGGTGTTTTGGGCAATATTTTGCAACTCTTTAAGATTTATTTCTGTATGGGAAAGAGGGTATATTTAGTTAGACGTGTTGCTAGTTCCTAAAACTAATGCCTGTAATATATGCATCTAGGTGATCGGTTCAACTCACTCTCTCTCAACTGATTTTTCATTTTTTGTATCACAGTGATGCGATAACTCCTTTCCTCTGCAACTCTTTTATTTTACGTTTTCCCTATCTTCCCCCTCTCTCGTCAATTTCTCTCTCTCTCTCTCTCTCTCTCTCTCTCTCTCTATCCTCCATAATCCAACGACATCGAAAGAGCAAACATCTAGCCAATTTGTTGGATTCCATGGCAGAAAAAAATCTCTTTGAGAGCAGCGGGAAGGAACAAATGCACAACACACATGTATATCAAGTCTATTTGCATGGAAAAAGCAACACTTGATATATCAACCAATGCATGTTGATTCTCCAAATAGAATCTCGTCCCTTGTATTTCACCTAGTTTTTCAGGCTTTTCTCAATTGAAAGATCAAAACAAAGACATCATCATACGCCAACATGTTTTTTTTTCCAGCAACAAGATTTGGTAACTCCACCTCTATGGATTCCACTTGGATATGAAGATTTGTACTCCTCATCATGGATCTTTGAAAAAATCTTCAAAAAATCCAACTGATGAACATAAACAAAGATCCTTCCATCGAGGGATCAAAACCGCTGAGAAAACTCTAGATCTAGGATGATAAAAGATTTTAATGATCGATTCTCACAAGACAATGCCCCATGGCTTTTCCAAATCCAAAAGGCGATTGCTTCCCAAGCGAAAGGCTTAACAACGGTTTCCAACTATCATACGAGGCTCAAAGGGTTGCGGCATGAACTCGCATCTTATAATGCTCTGCCTTCTCGTTTTTGTGGCAGGATGGAGATAAATAACAAGCAGAAAGACCAAGATCACACTATATATACAAGCAGAAACCCATTTGCATCATAACCACAAGCCCATAGAATGCTGCAAATGGGTTTCCAAAATCAAGAACGATTCTAATGGCACTATAGAGCGCTGCAAAGCTTGCCTTGTTACCAAGAGAAATAGTCATGTTAAGGGTACCGACACTCAAGAGATCTTCTCCCCCGCAGCCCAGATTACTACTCTCTATTGCCTCTCGTATGTACAGAATGCCTTTTTTTCATGACGACGTAGATGAAAAGGTGTATATGGATCCTCCTTCGTGACTTTACGACGAGGAGAAAACTTAGTGTGTTAGCTCAATAAATCTTTGTATGGATTATAACAAACCTCACGTAATTAGTTTTCTCAATTCGTCAAGCTATCCAAAAGGTCAGTTTTCAACAAACCAAAAAAGATTATTCTCTTTCAACCCAAGTTCAAGGCAAGTTTTTTTTTCATGTACGCATTGATGATATGCTCGTGAGAGACATGGAACTTTTCAAGGATTACTTTCTTAAACAATTCCATATCTTTGGTAATTTGAAATATTTCCTGGAATTGAAGTCTCATGCTATAACATTTGAGGATGGAGGACTTATGGGAGCGTGACTTGATAAAATTCCCCATGGAGCAACATTTGAAGCTCACTCCTAGTGATATTGTATCTTCTTGAAAACTCTTTTAATTCATGGAAATCAAATAAACAATTGAATGTAGTAAGAGCCATGGCTACAACATGTCAAGGCCAATATAATTTAAAGTAAGGGACTTAATATTAAAAAAAATAAAGATAAAAAGTAATGTATAAATAAGAGGCAAACTGATCCTGAAATGAGATTATTCATACAAAGTTGTAAGAATAATCAAGACCGACATCTCTCATCTTCAAAACATGGAAAGAAAAAATCTTTTTAATGCATGACGTTAAGATTACTTGAATCTATATTGTTAATAAATAATATTTGTACTTGAATACTTCTCCATAAATAAAAAGAGTAGTTATTTCTCTATATACAATCATCATTACATTCTCTTTATAGAATTACATTTATATCTTTATTGTTTATAAACAATCTCCATAAATATCTATAAGTCTATGAAAAATATCTTTATAAAAAATCTTCATATCCTCATTCAATTTCCAATCATCGAGAAAAACCACTTAGCATAAACAAAATACAATCTAAATCATGGCAAAGAGCATGTTTGCCCAAATACAATCCTACCCCGAACATAAGACATCATTGATTCTCCATGAATACATTAAGTGTTATTTTTCTCAAGTAATATAAACTTAGAGAAATTTCAAAGAACTAAAGAATAACTCCATTTAGGTACAAACAAAAACAATATGTTAAAGTTTTATTTTTTTTCCATTTATATACTTTTCCAATTTATTTTCTAAAAAATAAAAAACAAATAGAGGTAAGTGAGACATGAAAATCTAATCTGACTAGGGAAATAAAGCTTTTCTAAAACAAAAAACATTATCAAAACGAGGATGATCAACCTTAGTCAAACAACTATTTTTTAAACCACTAGAAATAAAAATACACAGGTGGCACGTCACTTGCCAAAATAGATGACGTGTTATTTGTGAGCTCAAATTTAGGTCATCCAATAATAGTTGGAAAATTAAGACAGTGTTTTTTTTTGTCCAAAAAACCTAATTTTAAGTCATTTCATCCCAAAAACACCTTTTCAACACTCTTGGAGCATCCATAAACCAATACTTCAACTCAAAATACCCAAAAAAGGATCCAAAAACATGAAATCAAATCGTGTTAGATTTATCTTCCTTGGCTTATACCTTTTTTTAGGAAACATTGAGGTTTTAAACAATCACCATTAAGCTCTTCTCATCTCATGGGACCTGTGGAAACAAAAAATCCATTTTGGTAGTCGAAAACAGTTTGAACGACAATCTTTTCTCTTATCGTTGAAATCAAGTAACTCCTCTCTCCTTTCTCTAACTAGACTGAAAAATACTATAAATAAACTTTTGTACCAAAACTAATTTTCTTGAATTCTAAAGGAACCTAAATTGTCTAATTTATATTATTTTTAAAGTTTGAGGATTTAAGTGTATTTTTAAAATATTTTTTGGCACATCATCCATGTTTGATGCTTTTTTTCATTACGGTCCCTCTCATTTTAATTACACTATTGCCTAAAAAATCAAAAGTAATTGGTCTTCAATTAGGATTAAACCTAAAATAAAACTTCGAGGACCAAAATGAATTATTGAAAAATGCAAAGTATATCTATATCCACAATGTTTTGTAAGTGTGCAAATAATGTCGACTCAACAGTATTTAGTCCACGCATTTTAGCTTTTTAATTAATTATTACTTGGATAAACACAAGATTGTAAGTTATATTAAGAGTGTTTGAGAATAAGTGTTAACATGTTTTTCATTAAAAAAAATTTTAAAAATTTTCAAATGATTTTTTTAGTGTTTTTAATTATTTAACGTGTTAATATCAAAAATAAATTTTAAAAATAAAAAAATATTATTTTAATATTTTTTAAATAATAACTATTACCGCAGCAGCATGAAGCACCTTCGGTCGAACACCAATTTTAACTTGAAAGGGCATGTATAATCGATAGTAACGATATTTTGCATCTCCGACCCTGAAAAATAGAAATCTTCAGTCAAAGCTAAGTGGCCTGTCACATATAAGAAAATACAACCCACTCGTCGAGGAACACGTGGAAAGCCTGAATCCAGAACCGCACCGTCACGCTTCTAATCCAACGGTGAAGATCTCTTCTCTCGCTTACTATAACCCTCCACCATTTACCTACATAAACCCCACTTCCCAATATAGGGTTTTAGTCGAATCCTTCAAAAACCAGAGGGAGTGAAGCCAAACATAAGAAGGTAATCCCTAGTTATTTGTTTTCTTACTGTGATCGGACTTGTTTCTGATTGATTGAGACTGAAGTATGCTGTTAACCTCGTCTGTTGATTTGATTTGTGTTAAGTGTGAATGAGAAAAAAAAAGAGAAGATTGTAACTTTATGAGTTTTATCTTTTCATGTTTAGATGTATTGGATCTTCTTCGTCTTTTCCTTTTCTCCGCGGTCTTAATCAGGATTGAAGGAGAGACCGAGACTGAAATTGTTTTGTTCGTATTGTTGTTACTGGACCTAGGTTTCTCTGGTTCAAATTAAGTACTTCTGAAGCAACTGATTTTTTTTTTTAATTTAAAAAAATCTCTGGCTGATTTTGCTTTGTCGCTTCTTGTTGGGCAATCAATCATTCACACACATATGTAAAGCTCCTGTTCTCATTATTCAACGGGGTTAGTTTATTTTGGTTCCTGACTAAGGTTTTGTTTCACTTAGGTTGTACGATGGCGTTTCTTACTAAAGTGGGAAATATGTTACGGCAGACTGCTAACAGGCAGATCATTTCTGAGATCTCTGCATCAAGACCATCCATCTATCAAGCAATAAGATGCATGTCATCCTCAAAAATTTTCATTGGAGGTTCTTCTTTTCTTTTATTATTTTTTCACTTCTTGTTCTGGTGACCTGCTGTTTAATGGCTGGTGCTGAAACTTGTCACATCTCATTGTAGGTATTTCTTTCCAGACAGATGACAACGGTCTGAAAGAGGCCTTTGATAAATATGGCAATGTTGTTGAAGGTATGTAATTTGGTTTTCCAAATACTTTTCCCAGTTTTAGAGGAAAAAATGATGTGGTGTCTGCCTGTGGGTGTGTGTACCCGTGTCTGTGCAGTTTGTGCGAGTGTGTTTATTTCCTTGATTTCCTTCCTCACATGTGTGCTGGCATTTCAAATTTCAGTTCAGGTTTATTGCTGATTTGTTTTATTTTTGTTGCAGCAAGAATCATTATGGATCGTGATACTGGCAGATCCAGAGGATTTGGATTCATTACTTACACCTCCAGTGAGGAGGCCTCTAGTGCCATCCAGGCCATGGATGGACAGGTAATTTGCTACTTTATTGTTTTTCTTTTTTCTGTGGCTGGAAGTGGAGATGAGAAGTGCAGAACTATTTTAGCATTTCCTCTAAATTAATTTTCAACTGAGAGAAGTGCAGAATCTCTTACATTTTAATTTTTCTCTGATCATCAAATTCTCAATGCCTCTCACCCTGTCATTTAACTTAGTTGAGAGAGCTTACATTTTTCACTTGTATCACCTACCCCCCTCATTGTAGTGTTCATATCATTTTGTTTTGAATTTTGCTTCTCACAGGATCTTCATGGTCGCCGCGTTAGGGTGAATTATGCAACTGAAAGGCCTCAGCGTACCTTTAACAATAATTATGGCAACTATGGCGGTGGAGGATATGGCGGTGGAGGATACGGCGGTGGTGGAGGATACGGTGGTGGTGGAGGATACGGCACTGGTGGAGGATATGGCTCTAATTATGCTGGTCAAAACACTTATGACGGTGGTGCTGGGAATTATGGTGCTGCTGCTGGCGGTGGCAGCAGCGATGGCTATACCAACACCAGTGTTGATGGTGGATATGATGGAAATGCTGGATTGGGTTATGGCGGCGGCAATCAGTTTGGTGCCAATGAGAGTAATGGTGATGGTTTGAACCTAGATGATGCTTTGGACAAAAACTCCAAGGAAGATGATGATGCTGGTGATTTTGCCAAAAGGGTATGACATAATGCTGTTTCTGGAGGAAGCTGTTGAAGTTGCTTATTACAGTAAATTTTTTTTTCCTCTTCCCTACCCTTCCTTGAACTTTGTTATATCACTTATTTCGGACTTGGTTATGTGAAGAGCATCACTTTGAAGTATTTTCTTTAAGAAACAGAATTGATTAGAAAATAATTTCAGTTTCTCTCTCGGGCTGTTCATCATTATTTGGCAACTTCATAAGCAGTATTGGTGAGTGGTGACTGAAAAATTATTTCTGCTTCAAGTTGGTTCTGTTTGCTACTGGTTTTTCAGAGGAATGGGTAAAACTAATATTAGATTAGGTTTTGCTTGAAAGATATCGCTTTTTTTCTAATCATAGAGAATAACCACAAAAAAAAAAACAAGGTCTTGTACATACGTTTTTTAAATTTTAGTTTTGAAAAAACTAAAATAACTTGATTTTTATTTATTTTTTTATGTAAAAATCCATCCCAGAGTAGTTTTAGCCACATATAACTTTTTAAATTTATTTTTAAAAAACCATCTCAAAATGATTTCTCGAACTTACTTTTTTTGAACTATAGCTATAAAAACTATTAAAATGCTAAACACGGTTTAAGAAAAGTTATAAAATGTAGTTTTTTTTTAATTAATGTTTCCAGAAAGAGTTTTCGGTAGGATTTATATAAAATTATTATATGTGCTGATATATATATAATGTGATTAGAAGAAAATATAAGTCATAGTATATTGAGCTAAAAAAATGGAGCCCAAAATTATTGAGAGCATGGAACACATTTTAGGTCTGGTAGTGTTTGGTAGAATGGTAGTTTTTGTTTATTGTTTAACCGTAAAAAAATTGTTTGGTTTGTCAATTGCCATATAGTTTTTGTTTTTTTGTATTCGACTTCACATATAATAACATTTAAAATCTCAGTTTTTTAAAGCTAAAATAATTTTGAGAGGGTTTAAGGGCTTATGTTGTCTGTATCAACCTAGCTGGGCTGTTCAGCCCTTGCATGTTGTTGCTTTCGCTTTGTCTTTCCTAAATTTGATTGTTTCCCGCTGCTGCTTCTTATATTTTTTAAAAGTTCTTCCTGAGGCTTGCTATATCATTTTCAGATCGTATTTCTTCAGATGAAGCTGGTTTTCTTTAGCTATGTTTGCTTTCTTTTATGCATGTTTCATGTTTGATTCTACCTTCTTCCATTAACCAAGCCAATGGCCTTTTGAACCGAGCTGCTTTCCCACGGATATTTCTTGGTTTGTGCAAGGTTGCTAGCTTTTCGTATTTGCTTCCTTGGTGTTTGACGTGAATGTTGTAGTGCTTAAAACAACAACGGCCTTTTAATCACGCAAGCATGGTTTTTGAATTTCAGTCCACCTTAGCTGTCTTGCTGTGCTTTTTGGTGGCACTTGATGCTTAAAATTCCATTTAAATGTCGATATACATGCAAATTATCACTCTTATTTCACTAGCCTTTATTGTTGTTTGCCTTCATTTGCTTTAAGACAACACGGGGGGGGGGGGGGGGGGGGGGGGGGGGCGGGGGGGGGGGGCGGGGGGGGGGGGGGGGGGGGGGGGGGGGGGGGGGGGGGGGG
>Ga0325410_1000432_pt1 | contig 43185 bp, 18 predicted proteins | sample PopdelMetagenome_16_FD_206182 | JGI IMG/M metagenome (GOLD analysis project Ga0325410, IMG submission 206182) | Populus deltoides microbial communities from Bellville, Georgia, United States - Xylem-PdIQD-R3 | ecosystem: Host-associated > Plants > Phyllosphere > Stem > Wood/Secondary xylem...
AGTTGGTTGTTAAGTCATATCAAATTAAATCTTATTTAATTTAATTTGAACTAAGTTAAAGAGTTACCGAGTCAACCGTGTAGGGCAAGACCCGCTTTAATACCTGCTATAAATAAACTGCCGACGATACGCAAAAAAGTTGCCCGAAAAAATTGCCATGTCACATGTGAAAGGCCTGGTTCGTTTAACCGATGACGGCTTGCAAGTCGAGTCAGCTTTGATTTTTGCGGCCGAGCGGCGCCTGTGCCCACTTGTAATATATTTCGCTTTGACATTATAGTACTACTGTGAGTAATAGTAGATAGGTGAAGAAAAAACAGGCCTTTATGCATTACGCCACTTGTTAGGACCAAAATGTGAAAAGAAATAAAACATAACGACCAAGCAAGCAGCATATCAGAAGCACTTGCAAACGTGCTCTTGTACACACACGTGCAGAAGATCCAAGCAAGTTCAATGGGTGTGGGTCCATTTTATTAAAATATTATTTTAATATATTTTCAATTAAAAAAACATTTTGCACTTTATGTATTATGAGATAAAAAAAATAAAAATCAAACAATATAGTATATTAACCTGATTCAATTTCACCGACACCCATGAATAAAAAAGATGAAATCTTACTGTAATTGGAACGCTACACAACTCATTTCTCACAGTAAAAATCGATGTTTCTCACCAAAACAAAGAATTTCATCAACTGATACAACATGTCCCTAATTATGAATATCGAGTCGGATCTCAAGAGAAATAAATTCGACATAGTGATGGAGATGTCAGACATTTAAATAATTAAGTAATATATAAATGTTAATTAAAATGGAGAGGTATTAGATGGAGTGACGTCATTCTCAATTACCCTTCTCAATAATACTAAATTTCATCGGTAATATGGGATTTTTTTTCTTCTCATTAATTAAGGGGTCGCAGCCGAAACTACACAGAGCTGGAAACATAAATCAAATGGAGAGAATCAATCCCAACGCTGTCAGCATATAGTAAGGATTCCATGCCTTCGGGTAGCTTGTCAAGAATATATATGAAACTCTAGCGATTTGGAATAGTGAAGATTTATTAATCAGGTAGCACATATATTACCTTCGGGAAAAGTGTGACTAATTAAAAATTCTTAATCGTATTTTTTTTCTTTCAATATTCAAATAATTCTGGATTAGCTTTTGCTTAAAACCCAATTTGTTTCCCAATTAAAAGTAAGAAATAAACCATTAATACTGGGCAGGTGAATTCACAGATGCGCTTTCTTCTCGTTGCTCAGAATCGCTATGGGTACAATCAATGATGATCATAGTACCAATGTACACATCAAAATTAAAGACACTTTGGTACGACAATTGTAGTGATTTTCTTTGCTTTTGGACAGGCATTAAGTGTAGTGCATGCCTGCAATTATTCAAAGTCTTACTTATGGATAGGAAATCTCACTTGCCCATCTTCTGTACAGGAGAATTTCAAAGGCTAATAGCTGTAAACGTCTCATAGCTGATCTCCACACAAGTGTGTGCTATTCAATCATTCTGATTATTATTATTATTATTATTATTATGAGAATTAGATAATAAAGATGTCCCTTGTGCCAGTTACATAACACACTGGCAGGCAACGTTAGCTTTCAACTCACCTACTTCTCAACTAAACTGTCCTTTCCGAGTAATACTAGTATATTGGTCATTTCTAGGGGCGTATCTCTTGGGCATTCGGATCTGGTCCTGAGAATAGAAACATTTTCTGTGGAGTAAAATGACCTGGCTACTTATGACAACGTTTTAGTCTTCTTAACGGTATTCATTTCATTCATAAAGGAGGTAGCAGAAGGAGCTGGTGGGCCTTTTGCAAAGAAAACGATCATCCATAACTATTTTTGTTCTTCCTCTTTTATTTTATAACGCCATAGATCACTGTTCTCGAAGATATTTAAACTATATACCATCATGACAGCATTACTATCATGCATGATATCAGACAGATAGAAAAGGAGAGAGACCAAGTGTATGGTTTTATAGATCATTGATTTAACATATATAATATAATATTTATTAATTACGTGGTTTCCTTTTTTTTCTTTTCTAACGTTGATGCATACCAAAAGTATCATTTGTCCATTCTTTAAAATCCTTATTTGATTGGACGTATATAGTAGTGTTTTTATAAAAGAATATTATATCTTTATCATTGAGATTTTAATTATCTCTAGAGAGTGAAATCAAGAATTATCTATAAAAGGTCATCGTTTGGCTAATGACTTTGTCTAATTTACCAACACCCTAATATAAAATACATTCATTCATCCATACACACATATATCAATCTAAAAATTACAATAAAGCTATAAGATATGATTTTTATAATTTTTCAATACACTCCTTTAAATGAAACTATTTTAAATTTAAAACTTGTATAAACTCATATAACTTAATTCTTATCAAATAAAATGAGATAATAACATTCGAACTAGCTTGTGATCACTTGATCAACAAGATTCTGATACCATGTCAAAAAACCTTACCTAATAATTAGAAAATCAAATATTAATTTAACTCTTAAATTATTATCATTTTTTTAAGCCAAATTAAGCTATAATTGAACTATGTTTTCATAGGGAAACAAATTTAAAATAAATAAAGAAGAAGATGAAAGAAAGAAATTAGCAAACCGTGCTTCTTAATTAGGTATGATCAAAGTATCAACTAAATCCAAAAAAATAGATTATTAAGTTATTAAGTGTTCCAATAATAATTTATATTAATTTATTAACATATTCTCTCAATCTGATAATTAAAAAAATATACATTTACTTAAATAAAAACTATTTATGTTGATTTTTTAATTAGAAAATAATAAAGTTGTAGCGTTTCATAACTATTCGGTTCTCTAAAGAATAAATTCAATCAAACAAAAATTAAATATTAAATGAGATTTAAAAATTAATTTTATATTAAGTCACTAATATACATACACAGTGCTAGAGTTTAACCACACGGAATTGAATATGTGCTGTAAAGGCACTTCTACATTGCATTAACTTTATACTAAAAAAAGTGATGGAGAGTAAGTCATTAATAAAAAAACTTGTATAATCTTTAAATATCAATACTTTTAGATATATGAATGAATATGTCATTCCAAAAAATAAATATAGAAAAAACATACATAACACTCTCCACAGCTAAAGAAATTATTGTTAGAGATCAATTAAGTTCAATAATTCACATACAATTTTATGGACTTTAACACTATCAATTATTTTTTTAAAAAAATTGATTTATTGTATGCAATTTAGACCACCAATTTAAAATCACAATGCCTAATTAAATTAATAGCAACATTTTATTTTAAATTTGATAAACAAACAACCCTGGCATTTTGACACTAGCTCCATGTTGTGAGGAACTTACCTTATTATTATTTTCGGTCTATGATCAATAAAGTTTTATTTTTTATTTTTTATTTAGAACTGAAGGGTTTTATTCAGATTTGGCCTCTTTATTCTTCTAGTATTTCCTTTTCTTTTCTAAAGTACTATATATTTTTTATAATTGTAGAAAACTTTCGAGACGATGTGTTAGCTTTACTATATAAAATAAAAGATAGATAAGGATGGATTATAGCTTAGTCTTTATAGTTTATTGTGATTAATTATTAAGGACTATCAAAAGTAAATTAAATATTCTCTTTTCTAGCACTGATGAAAGTTCCCTTTTCTTTCTAATTCACTTTTGCTTTCTCTATTGCTCAAAAAGGGAAAAAAAAATTAAAAAATATCATAAACTTGATAATGGAATTGAGTGATGATGTTAGGATCAGTTTGATCTTTGCTAGGAGGCTGAACAGAATATTTGAATATAGTTTGGTAACTTGTCTATATTCACAGAGCAATCAATATTATTCAGTATAGAGAAAGCTACGTACAAATACACAATAATGGAAGAGAAAGAAACTCAACTCAACTCAACTCAACTCAACTCAACCCCCATCTCTTTCACCCAGTTTGTCACTACAAGCTGCTTGCCAAGACAGCTTTTTCTATCTCTTTTTTTGGATTTCTTCGAAAACGATAGCTTTGAACATGCTAGAAGATTTAGAGCTGATCTAATTTGTTATTATCTGCTAATTGTTTTTGCCACAACCAAATCCAAAATGTTTGGCCTGAATCCAATAATAAGATGAGTCATCTTCAAAAGTCTATATACAAAGCAAAGCCAGTATCTCAAATTCATAGCACGCAACTAAAAACCCACCAAATCAGGCAGGATTACATGAATGGACTTTCAGCTGGCTATATTGACAATACAACACATGCATCTGTACTCTTTTTTTCTTTATCTTTGATCATCAATGCATATCAATGTTGAAGGGATTTTCTTCATATATCAGAATTCATTGAAAAGAAAAACACACACACAAAAAAAGGTGTCGACAAAATAAGGATTTGTATAAGAAAACACATGAAACCAGGAAAGAAAAGATAGTTGCATGTGTTGTGGCGCGCGCACACACATGAAAACACGATTCGGCTATATGCATGTTGTGGTACTCACACACTTACTTTTTCAGCTATTGGATTTAAAAATCGAATTAATGGTTATGATTTATTTTTATTTTTTTTTGGGGGGGGGGGGGGGGGGGGGGGTGGGGCGAAGACGAACAAATTTATGGAATAAAAAGCGAAATGACGAAAACCAATTACAGATAAAGAAAGCCCAAAAGGCCAAATTTCTTGCAATCATGTTTGGAGATAATCCATAAATAAATAATGATTTCCAAAAAAAAAAAAAAACAAAGTAGAAGGGAATTTACAGATAGATCTGAACATGAATCATTCGGGAAAAAATTTAAACGTTCACGAGGAGGATTGAAGATTTGAAAGATGGAATCAACGTGTGAAACTGCGAGACGTGCACTAATATTTGAGATTTTTTCACGTAAACTAACAAAGCAGATTTAAAGAAGAGAACTGTTATGCTACCTTGTTTGCACCAAACAACTGTCGTGACCACATGGGAAGGAAAGTGTTCATACAATAATCACAATCTAATAATACCAAGCACGTCATTATCTCCTTCCCTGCGTTATAACACATGGCATACGCTGCTTTCATTTGAAACGGCTAAAGCCGAGCCCCTCTAGCGGGGGCTCGTTCAAGTTAGCTTCGATAATAGTCATAAGTGCTTGCTTGGAATCTTACCGAGGGGTTAACCTATTCTATTTTTTTTTTAATTTTTGAAAAGATATTTATTTTTAAGAAAATATTTTTTTCACTCAACTTGTCTATACTGATCGGTCATCGAGTTAATTATCTGTCGGATCTAATAACTAAAGCTACAATATCATTGATTAATTGTAATTTTAATCCTATTTTCAATTATGTTTTTTTTTTTCCGTAACTACATTTCTTCATATTGTCATCCTAACTCTACCCTTTTTTTTCCTTTTCTTTTGGGTAATTTTATAGTTCTTCCATCGGCAGACAATCTTTTTCAGAGAACTATTGTCACATCAAATAAATAAACAAAAAATAGCATATAAGTTTGAGAATTAACCATCAATTCTATTATTTTAAACAAAATTCAAATTCAATTATCGAATTTAATAATAACAAACATTAATGATTGAAGTAAAATTATACCAGTAAATAATAAAATAAAGAAGGGTGAAGATATGGGGAAAAAAAAGGATTTTATTTTTATTTTTATTTTTAGTTAAGAGGAAATTAATTATGGTTTGATTTGACACTGCCTTAAATAGCAAAAGAAAACAGATGGAAGACTCATCAGATTGGTAGTACAAAATAGAGAATGGGTGAATGATAAGACAAGAAATACTAGCAGAGGGTCAACATAAGATAAAACTAAAAAAATAGAGAGGCCGATCATACACACTACTGATCCACAATATTACAGCAGGATTTCTCATTACTATGCATATAAGACTCGCTCGCCTGGTAGGTCAACTTAATATTAAAATTACCTCCTAAGTCAACTTAATAAAATTATTGATGGGAATTGGCCCCGGTCAACAAATGGAAAAACCTGGATTTTTTCCCCAGACAGATTTTGTTTTTTAAATATTAAAATCTGAGTTGAGTTATTAACTCATAAATCAACTCGCTTAAGTTGAGATTTAAGTCTTAAACCGGATCGAGAGGTACTCTTTGGGCTCAGTAAATCCTTTCAAGCTTGATTGAAGGTGGACCCTTGGATTTGATTCGAGCCCATATTTGGTAATCATCACCTCGGTCGTCGCTTCCTTGGGATCCTAACGTAGTTTTACCAGTTAGGACGGCTTCTCTCCTTTTAACTCGTTGCCTCTCCCCAGAATAAAATAACTCGTTGCCTCTCCCCACCAATTACAGTGACGCTCTTATATTTGACAGTTGACACCATACATTATACTCCAGTTGTCATGAAAAAATATTTTTCTAAAATCTCCTATTTCCAATTGTTGGTCTCTGCTCTAATAAAAATTAAAATACACCATTCACAATTATAGGCTTACTACAATTAGGCTTTAATTAGAGGTATAATTGTATGGAAGCATATGGTTTGATGGTTTGCAAGACAATCATTCTGACACGCGTGAGAATAGAAAACAAGACGGTTTTTTTATAACTTAATAATATTCTACATGATGTTCTAATTGCTCTCGGTTATTGCTTTAAAATTCAACTAGATTCGATGAAGAAAATAGCAAATATTTCAATTTTTAATATATATTGAAATCATATATGGTATATTTATTTTGAATTCAATATTTTAAATTAACTGAACATAATAATATCCCAAACTTTATGTATTTATCATGTATATAAAAGAACCTAGTTCTACAGAAAAAGCTCAAATAATATAAATAAAAGTGAAGTAGACCAAAGCTGTCTTTGTAAAAATTCCCCTCCTCTCGTTCGTGTGTTTTTTTTCAAGTTCAAAACTAAACGCAAGAACCCCTCTCTGTCAACATTTTCTCTTTCTTCCATGCCTCCTGTTTCTCTTCATTAAATTCCATGCCTCCTGTTTCTCTTTCTCCCTATAAAAACGACCCTCCAAAACACCTTGAAGGCAACAATCACCAACATCGAGAACTTCCTTCATCGCCATTCTTTGCCTCTTTCTCTCCTTTTCTCTCCTTTTCACATCTGAAAGAAGAAGAAAAATCAAGTTCCTCTCTTCCATATAATACAAAGAAACCAAAATCATGAGGTCTTCTGTTGGACTTGCAAAGCCATGCACAGTCCCACCCACTAGAGACATGACATTGGAGTGCTGCACTCTCACTCAACCCATAAAACTCAACAAAAAGTTCTTACAAAATCAACCTCTAAAAAATTGGGAAGGCTTGCTTGACCCGGTTCGCCATGAATCGGCGACTGCATCCCGGCCGGTTAAACTAAGACGGAAATGGATGGAGTATCAAGGTATTCGAAACTGGGAAGGTTTGCTTGACCCTCTTGATGATAATTTACGTGGAGAAATTCTTCGGTATGGACACTTTGTCGATGCTGCATATAAGTCTTTTGACTTCGATCCTTCATCACCCACCTATGCAACCTGCCGGTTCCCAAAGAGCACATTGTTTGAACGGTCCGGTAAACTGGATACTGGTTACCGGCTAACCAAACATCTACGTGCAACATCGGGAATCCAAATCCCACGTTGGATTGAAAAGGCACCTAGTTGGGTGTTTACCCAGTCCAGTTGGATTGGATACGTAGCCGTTTCTCTAAACAAGGCAGAAATTGCGAGGCTAGGACGCAGAGACGTGGTGATTGCCTTTAGAGGTACTGCCACTTGCCTTGAATGGCTGGAGAATCTTAGAGCAACCCTGACTCAACTGCCAAATTCAGATTGTGGCAAAAAAGGCTCGGACGATTCTGGACCCATGGTAGAAAGCGGATTTTTGAGCCTTTACACTTCAGGAACACCAATGGGTCCTAGTTTACAAGAAATGGTGCGTCAAGAGATCAAAAGGCTACTCCATACTTATGGTGATGAACCTCTTAGCTTAACCATTACAGGACACAGTCTTGGAGCTGCACTTGCTACTCTTGCTGCTTATGACATCAAGACTACATTCAACTGTGCGCCACTGGTGACTGTCATTTCTTTCGGAGGTCCGCGTGTCGGCAACAGGAGTTTCAGACGACACCTGGAAAAACAAGGAACGAAAGTCCTGCGTATTGTAAATTCAGATGATGTAATAACAAAAGTACCTGGATTTGTAATTGATGGGGAGAACAATGTGCCAAATAATGGAGACCTCACTATGGCAAGCTTGCCTAGTTGGATCCAAAAAAAGGTGGAGGACACACAGTGGGTCTATGCAGAAGTTGGCAGGGAGCTAAGACTTAGTAGCAAGGATTCTCCATATCTTAATAGCATCAATGTAGCAGCATGTCATGATTTGAAGACTTACCTGCATCTGGTGAATGGATTTGTAAGCTCCTCCTGTCCTTTTAGAGCAAAAGCAAAGCGTTTTTTTCTTAGCAACCACCGTAGATAAAATAAACAACGACGACGGCAATAATAATAATAAAAGAACAAGAGGCCTGTGGAAGCTAGGGTTTAGGATATCCGTACATAAATTAAATAATACTTTGTTATGGGCAGGTAGAATGAAATATTCATTTTTCCCCCATAGTTGGCATTACCCGCCAAATGCGGGGGTGGGCATTGCCATTCTTTGTTAACAGAAGTTGAAAATTGAATCACCATTGATTTTCCTTCCCTGAAACTAAAATGCATATTTCATCAAGTTTCTTGCCTCCGTTTAATCGGGCTTGGTGGATCATTTCTTCCCCTTTTCTTTCTCTTTAGTTTGTATATTATAGAAAAGACAAGAACGTATTTTATATAAAAGATAAGAAAAAACATTAAATAAAATATTTTTTAAATAAATATTTACATTTTTAAAACATGATGAAAACTTGTCCTCAATATCTTTGTCATTTCGATCTCAAAACAATAACTAAAAACTACTAATAAATTTATAACCTTGTCAATTCATACTGTCTTTAAATGATGAATACACCCTTTTTTTTTTTTTTTTACTGCTAAGGAAATTCGGTCCCCCAGCAGTAACTATACAGTCGAGAGCAATTAGTTTATAACTACCAAATTACCCCTACATCCAACAATATCTTGAAAATTGCCCGTCAAAGACACCGACCCAGAGCTGCCCTACCAAATGCAAGAGCCGTCCATTCCGATCACGCAGAACCGTTAATGTGGAAATTAGTGACAGTCCTTCACTATACAATGGCATTAATGGAAGTTCCTTCAAGTTTACCACTGTAAAGCTTAAAGAGTCATTGTACAAGTATGTGCTTAATTATTTCCAACTATAATTGGACTGACGTAGAAGTTTGATCATTTCATGTTTCTCGTTTCTGGGTAGGTCTGTGTGCAACACAATTTGTCCTTGCTGGCAATCGATCCTCTTCTCCATAATGTAAGAGGATTCAATCAAGTATAGTTCTATATATAATCCATTTTAGTACTGTGTGGTCTATATAGCAGTTTGTTTCCGTACAATAATAAATGCAAGAACGTAAAACATCAGCATGGGATATATTCAACATAGTTAGTGATGATAGACTAAGAGCATAATTACCTCAAAATTTTTGGAGAATCTCCTAATTCTGCGCAAAATCCAATGCCTTGTAACCCAAAGTTGGTCTATATGACTGGGTAATATATAAGAACAATGCAAGTCAACGTCTTGGTTTAAGGTGCCATACATATATGGAGGATACCGACAGCATTTTAAAATTCAAGAAAAAAAAAAAAAAAAGGTCAGAGACTGGGGGCCCTCTCCTCTCTGAAGGTATTAATTTATAATTTGTTTTTGGAGATGCTATCATCAAACATATTTAGTGTGATAATATTTTATTCAAACTTCATATGACTAAAAAAAAAATCCTAACTCTTGTAATTTTTGTTAACATAGGAAGTCTGCCTATCGATTGTGGGCAGCAATATTCCTATCTTTCAAGGTAGATAAGTACGGCAAAATTTATCATCCAAAAGTGATTCTGCTAAATTCGAAATTTACACAACTCAATCATGCATATGTACACTAATTGTGGAGCTATCCTATTTTCCAAGCTAGGGATGTAGGACTAAAAAGTATAGTCTAAATGATAATGCAATGATAGCAAGGATGTGCTTTGAATGATATACAGAGATAAATATAGCTTATCAATTAATATTTTTTTTATTAATATGGGTATCCAATCCGGGTTAACTTGTGTCTTTACTAATCTCACAAAACTCAAAATTAATGACTATATAAGTTTCAAGTTGTTATCATATTAATAATAATAGAGTTTAAACTTGAAATTATAAAAACATAATCATTTTAGTCTCGAGTTGTGAACACTGATACCTAATAGATAGTTACCAATTAATATCTTTTAATAAATGGAGAGATAATTAAAACATAATAATTATAATTTCATAATTAGATTTCAAATTCTACGTAACGCGGCATGTAAACATTTTAATTTATTCTAACTTTTCAGCCTTGAAAGTCTCTGCGCACGAAGCAATCACACCTTTAAAGTTAGGTATGTAGTTATTAAAAAGCCTAGTCTAGATTGAAGAAAGCAATCATAATAAGTACTTGCTGCGAGTGGTGTCAAAATAAAAATAAAAATGGAGTACTGAATAATAAATATGGTTTTACTAAACGATTTGTGTTCCATCCAAGAGACACGTCTCCTGGCTAGACTTTCCTTGCTAGGAGTAGCATCCTTTCGTGCAGTGGCTTCAGAAAGTATCCCACCGTCCAAATGTATTGCATAGAACAAAGCTCTCATACTCGGCGTTGTGTCCACCAGGATGAGACTTTATAGGTATATTTGGAAATGAAGATTATTTCTTATTTATAAATATATTAAAATAATATTTTTTATTTTTAAAATCAGTGTATCTAAATAATCTAAAAACATAAAAAAATATTAATTTAAAATATAAAATAAAATTTAAATTTTTTCAAAAACCATGAAAAGAAATTGAAAATTAAAGCAAGAAAAAAAAGAAAAAGCAAGTCTCTCTTCAATATAGCTACCTCTCAACAACCACCTTGGAATGAAGACACAAATTAACGTGATCTTAGGCTTCAAAAAACGATGACATTTTTAGGTTTCTCTTGCAAAATTAATTCACAAGAAAGGACAAGCACGCCCACACAAGAAAGAATGGAAGTCAAAAGCGATTTGACAGTCTAAATGGTTGACCTAACCATTTCTTTTGCCTATTGGTCCAGCAAAAGGGAATGCCACGTCTGTGGCCATGAGGTTTTGGCGTGAATTTTATTGACGGCAAGGAAATGAACATGGGATGATTAGCCTCCATTTGTCGGTGTTGTATTGGTTGTTTTTTAAATAGCTTTTTGTGCTGAAATATGTGTTAATAATATTTTTTTATTTTTTAAAAATTATTTTTAACATCAGCACATCAAAACGATCCAAAAAATACAAACCGCATTCAATTTTAGCAAAAAAAATCAAAATTTAACAAAACACAAGTTGAAACGCACAGCCAAACACTCTCGAGGTGGTCAAATTTTAAATTTTAAATTTATTTAAATTAATTTGTTTTAATATTTTAATCCATGAACACAAGATTTAGTTGTGCTTTGAGATATAATGATCACGAAGGAAATGCCAGCTTAATACAGCACAAACGGTGTACGAAATCTGTTAAAATAAGAACGATGCCACGCTAGGTAAAAGGTAAATCTTCAATAAATATTAGAGTGAATAATTCAGTCTGTTTTTAATTTTATAATTGAACAGATTTTATTATGTTCTTGTGCTTTCAATGACTTTTTATAATATCCATTTTCTTCAATATATCTTATCATAAAAAATATATATTTAAACTGACATGGTTATATTAATTTTTATTTCAAAAATACTACTTGTTTGAAAAAAAATATTTCTTTTAATTTTAATGATCAAGTAGGTTTAATTTTTTTTTAAAAAAAAAAGCATTTTGAGAGAATTTTTAGTTATATCCTTGAATAATTCAAGGATATTTTCTAAATAGAAAATATAATTTTATATTTTTTTATAAAAAAACATATAACATATAATTAGTGAACTTTGTCAATCCAATTATTTATTTATATATAAATATTTCTAGTAATCAAACTTCTTCATCAAAGACCCTATAATTCAAAATTCAATTCTGCATTATTACAATATTCTGACTAATTTATACAAGTGCCCCATAACCATAGGCTTAATTTTTTTTACCCTATAACATATACAAGATCTTTTGTTTAACTTTCGGTTCCATATGTTCTAAAAATATATTAAAAGATTAGAAAATTTTGATTAGAAACTCTTAAGAATTGTATCTCAGAAAATATTACAACAAATTATTTTTAAAAAAAACCACATGATGAGTTGTAATATGAGTGTCAACTGGAATACCACAAAGTAAATTAAGGCGGAGTTTGCATCCTTACAAGTTATTTAAAACCAATTATGTATTGTAATTGAACTTAATTTGAATTCAATTGATAAATAAATTAAATTCACATGTTTAGAAAAAATAAAATTTAATTCATAGTGTTTTTTATATTATCCTCGTTATCTTTATTTTATTTCTTTAAATTTTTTAAATAAAAGAGTGCTCGTCGACGAGTATTTTAAAAAAGTTAATTTTAATATTAAATTTCTCTCTTTAAAATTGTAAATCAAAGGGGTTAGCCCTCTTATTTACTTTTATAACATTTTTAGAGACTAAATTATATTTGAAATTTAATTTTTAACACTCATGAGAATTTTAAATATATTTTTTTAAAAAAAACCTCTCAATTGAATTCAATTCAATTCATAGTGTTTCAAACTTTAAAGTTTTTTTTTTTTGACACACCTGATACAAAGGGAAATTAACTAGCATTGTGTAGACTCTTTTGTTTTTTTTTTTTTTGTTAAAAAAACATGTAAAACAGGGTTTTTTTATTTTTTATTCTTACAAGAGAGCAAAAGAGAAACATGAGCTGCGTTGCAAAGGATTAATATCCGTGCACTTAATTTCGACTGATAAACATGGAAATTACGACAAGATATGCGCACGACAGCGCATACACACAATATGTAATTAAACTCTTGTATAAATCCTTATTGTGAAAAATAATATAACATAACGACTATATTTTCTTTAGCACAGTTCATCGGAAAAAACTTGAAATTTCAATTCTCTTTACCTTTAAAATTCAATCATCTAAGAGATTGTGTAATCTAACCGCTTGATATCTTCCAAGAGTTAATTATATGACCAGATTATATATGTTCAATTTCTGTCACATTAATTCCACCATTTAAGCAGCTTTTTTTTTTTTTGGATTCGAGGAAACCTCACCTCCCCGGAAAGCGTATTTTGTGGGCCCAGGTGAGGGAGTAAAACCCCGGCTGTCCCAGGCTCTTACAAGAGGTGCATGCCCTGACTCGAACTCGAGACCTGCTTTGCAGATCTCAAACCCTTTGCCATCACACTATACCCTTTAGGGACACCATTTAAGCAGCCGCTCAAGTAAGAAACCCTAATTACATTTAAAATTTGCACAAAGCTACTACTATATTGTATGAATACTTTTGTGATATATTAGAAAAAAATATGACAAAATATGAAACTTAATTGAAACTCTTTACCTGCTAATTATAAAAGATAATATAATATCAAAAAAACAATACACACAGCTTAACTTATTTAGTGAGCGTTTAATTGGAAGTGAAGTACCTTCATGTTTTAAATATATTTAAAAAATACGTTTAACTTGAAAAAATCATTAAATTTATTTATTTTTAATGTTTTTTAATGGTTTTAAAGTTATGATAAAAAAATTATTTTAATGTAGTTTTAAATAATTTTTTTTACACAATACTAATTCATAAGTTTTAATTCTATAATTTACACAATTAATTTGTTTATATGAATCCCACACATACAAGGGGAATACAAATTTGTTAAAAGTAAAGGATAATCTCTCTACCATCCTAATTTTTCACGTGATCTCTTGCACATTGCAAGAAAAAAATCATTTGGCGCTATCAAGCAAGAAAAGGAGAAGGGAAGTAAGATGCTATCAGCAATTAAGCACATAAAAGTGGCAATGGCTCGCAAACCAATATGATCGCCCGCTATAGGAAGTCATGTCACAAGCAGTAAACATCATTTCTTATTCGAAAATGATAGGATACGGCAATAGGATATTGTCATATGATAATTTTGTTGGCGCAGAAAAAAAAAAGAAGAGGCACGTCCTAGTTTCTAGATGGTCCCATAGATGTCAGTCCTCGTGTTCTTCAATCTATCCAAGGAAAACGTTGGTCTCGTCAAAAAAATAAGAGCGTAGCATATTCCAAAACGTGACTAAATATCTTGTGGTAACGTTCATTCATATTAAAATACATCTTTCATTTCAACCCATAAAAAAACTTGAGCAATAAATACTTCTTGAAAACGGCCACCGCAACTAGGTCATGAAAAAACATGCTCGCGGCCTTGGACAAATTTAGAGAACATTGGTATTTTTATGAAGATTGTCCTTTCAAGTTACCACCCTTGAATTTGCAAGTGTTAAAGGCCGGCGCCTCTATTCGTGGCCTTGAAGGGGAAACCGTGTGTGCAACGACTACCTCATAAAAACTCAATTGCCGGTGGATTTCAAATGATATGTGTGGTACTATCTTGTCTGCAGGTGCGGACCTATAGCATGTGATTTAGGTGTATTGGCACCCCGAAATTCTAAGTTTTCTTAACAAATCGAATACCTTACACCCCCATAAAATTTTAGTTAGCCCTCCCAAACTCCCAAAAATGATATATTATTTGACTGTCACATCCAATCCTAAATTTCTGGTTCCGCCCCTGCTTATCTGGATAATCATGCAATACTGGATTTTCAACATAGGGTAAAATTATTACATTATGCTTTGAAGATGGGTGGACATGGCCCTTTTAAAGTTTAAATATAATTCGAGAAAAAAACATTATATGAATGCATTTATTAAATATTTAAACAAACATTGTTTTATTTGGTAATATTTTAAGTGTTTAAAATAAAAAAAATAAACATTATAATTACTTATAAGTATTGATTAAATGACTCTTGAAAATTACTTCAAGGACACCATTAGCCGACCTTTTAATATTGATATATAGTTAACGCACTTGCCCTCCCCCCTCGCCAAATCAAGCTACATAACTGTTCTCCAATCTTTTTTCACTTTGATTCATTTTCAAGTCTGTCTTTATAATTTTTATGCGACAACCCCACTTCAGATTTTCTAATTCCACTCCCTAATCCAGATGGGACAATGCCAACCCTGACCTACCACTAGCCAAATTCTTACATCAAGTAATTAAACTCAACACGGTTTATTAATTTTACGTTAATTGTGGAACCCTCCATCCATTTAACTTTGTATATAAGAACGAAAGGGACTTACCTTGTTGCATAAACTTCACAAATAGAAGAGTTCGGTCAATGAGCTCCACTTGGCAGAGCATCCCTCGATCGATGTGCTAAGAAATCAAAACTGATAAGTCTGCTTCCTGCATCAAAACAAAGCAGAGATCTGCGGCTTCAAAGCATATAACAAATCTATAGTCTGAAGAATCAACCCACCAAACTTGGCCCATGAAAGAGAAATAATTCAAAATCAAATCGTATATGAGATAACCTATGAAGATAGTGGCAATGCTAGAAGAAGACACAAAAAAAAACGGCGTTCATACTGTAACAGTAATGAAATCATGCCTAACGCTCCCCCTCCCATTCTGTCTCACTTTCATCCAAGATTTTATAAAAAATGTACCATTTGTAATTCTGTACAGATCTCCTCTCTTTTTCCTTGTAAAAGTATGTCTTTTGCAAGGGTAAAACAAGTGCATCATGATGTGTATACGAGATCTCCAGCGAAATCGAGCCAATAAATAAATTAATGCAGCATGCCATATATAATATGGTTCACCTGAGGCAAATAACATCTCAAATAGAGTAAAATATCAAGCCAACAGCGCAAATCTCTCCAATCCAAAATTCATAAGATTGACCTCTAAAGCGTCATAAGAATGGAAAATACATACAATTAGGTGAGAGCCTGAGAAGTAACACAACAGCCAGGCAATATCAAAGAAGATAGCATACCTTCTACGAAAAGGAAGTGATGGATATTATTTACCAAAGGTGTGATACCCGTGAACCAAAAATCCATGATTTTGGATGAAAACAACATCCATAACTATCATCTTTATGCACAATATTTGGAGAAAGCTTTACAAGGATCCTCTAGATAAAGGGAAAAGGAAGGTTCATGTGACACAACATCACAGTCTTGAATTCACCTAGTAGAAACTGGCAAAAGAGTCAGGCTGAACTGAAAAGGACATTGATTTTTATTTGATGGGAAAGCTACTTTCAAGGTCCCTGATACGATAGTCTGCTCAGCTTTTGAATTTTTGAACAAAAGTCGGTGGCAAATTATTAGTCAGAGTATGGCTGTAATGCAAACTGATGAGTAGGTGGTTCCTAAGAAGAAAGATATCTGTCTAACAATGAATATATCAATAGTAAAACTGTAAGGAGATTCAAAGAAGACCAGCACAAATTAAAGAATGCAAGAAGTTTGGTCCCATTATTGAGGCCTGTTCTTGTGACAATGAAAAGGGATCAAATCAGAACCTTGAGAACTTAGAAACCATCTTCTCCCTCAATTTCTCTCTTTCTCTCTCTCTTTTTTTTCTACCTTTCTTTTCTTATAGTTAAAATGTATTCCATCAACCTCCTTTTGGTTCATTTTAGATCTATATAGTTACATTGTTGTGATTATCTCCCTACTCATAAATACAGTAAAAAATCTTGTGTTTGAAGATGAACTATCAAAACTTAAGCATATTTGATGAAGAAGAAAATATTAGATGAATTTATAAAATCTCGACCTCTTCTCTTAACTTAAGAAAGTATTAGTTCAGACCACATATTTATCATGGGACTTCATTTGGGCCGTACAAATATGGTTCAAATGGTTCTATGACCCTTTGTTGTCATATCTTTGCAATTAATATTTTAATCACTTAAATCACACAAATTCGTCATACGTTGTTGCTCTCGAATTTTAATAATATATTTGATTGGAAGGCTATCCCAAGATAGAAACCAAAACATAATCCTAGGTCAGAATGGGTTAGGAGTAGTACTTAGCAAAACAACAAAACTATATATATGATCAATTAAATATAAGGTAACATCATTATATTATATTATCAATTTAGTACAAAATTATTACTATTCCATACCAGCTATATTGCATAAGAGGGTCTATATATCTTACAAAATTAAACTCCAGAATTCTAGAAATTAATCATGACTAGTGTTAGTTTAGGTCAGTTCCGAAGCTTTAAAGGATAGGAATGATTAAAAACATAATTGTATGAATAAAATTTACTAGAAATGTTAACTAAGAAATATTGGGATTTAAATAGCCAATGCCACTCAAGGCATTTGAGTGCTCAAAACCAGGTACGATCGAGATTGGATTTTATTTTGTTTCCTCTGTTTTTCACGGTCCACTTACTAGAAACCATGACCATTTTAAGCCCAGATACACAAACTACTGTATCCCTCCCTCGGAAATCAAATATTATCCCACCTACGCTTTCTAGCTAAATTGACCCAATGTAGTATTTACCTTTGTTTTACCACCATTAACCGGTTTGTTACTGCAATTGCTAAGAAGCTATCACTATTACAATGGTGTTGTGCAAGACTTTTCTGTAAAATAAATACTCAAGTTAAAAGATGTGTCCATAAGAAATTTATATTTTTAGGCTAGATAGTTTACCAAAAAGTAGTTTTCTTTTAGAAAATAGTTTTATGAAAAGTAGATTTTTTAAAAATAAATTATTTTTTCATGAAAAATAAATTGAAAAACACTTTCAGTGTTTAGTTATGCTATGGAAAATAAGTTGAAAAATAACTTTTAAAGTTTTTTTCAAGTTTATTAAAATAATAAGTACTAAATCTGACAAATTAAAAAGTTGAAGGGTGATGAAATTGAAAAATAAATTTTAATTTTATAAATTATTTTAAATAAAATAAATAGTAATAAAAAAATGAGGACAAAATATGACAAATAAGAAAAAATTTAAATTAGGAAAAGGATTAGAGAAATAAATAACAATCAAAAGAATAAAAATAAAAGTTGATATAAAAATCAAATCAAATCAAATTTTAAAAGATAAAACTGACAAAAAAAACAAAAAAACAATTCAAAAAAAAATATATAGCAATAAAAAAATTAAAAACTATATAATTAATAAATAATATAACATATGTGAATTTTTTGCAACTTCTAAAAAGTATAATCCGTTCAAAATAAAAGAAAAAAATATTTTTAAGAACCAAACTAAATTTTGCTTAGACTATTTTTTATTTATTAACTTTTTTAATAATAAAAAAACATAAAGAAATTTAGAAAATCATTTTCTGTATATATATATATATATATATATATAAAAGCGTGATCTTTTACTTTTTAAGATTATTATTTTTTTAACACCGCGACATGATGTCCTTCGAAATCCGACAAATTTAAAACAATATTTTAAATAATGAAACAAAATGGATGCCAGCAAGCAAATAATTAATATTCATTTGGTAATCACGCCTGCAATACGAGACTCTAACAAATTCATGTACTGTTATGACGGTGCTACGTACCTGCATGTATTTGCAACGTGTTCGCAGCCTAAAAAGAAGGCTAAAAGTGTATGCTTTGCTTTCTTCTGCCATTGTAAGAAGAAGGGAGGAGGATACAGATTCAATGGAGGAGTTAAGACAGATAGGAACAAAAATACGTAGGGATGGGCCAAGCAAGATAAGATAGTGTTTGAAAATGTGGTTGAAATCTTTTAATATATACTAGATTACATTTAAAAACAAAACAAATAAATAATTATTATAGAAATATTTAGTAATTTTATTAGAAGAAAAATTAAAAAGGATGCCAGGATTATTTTTTAAACTAGACCTAATGAGCGGTTACCATCAGATTCGTGTAAGGCCTGGAGATGAGTGGAAGATAATCTTCAAAATTAACAAAAGATAGGTTGTATGGATGACTTGTGATGCCCTTTAGCCTAAGAAATGAACCAAGCACCTTTATAAGGGTGATGATTCAGACTTTGAAATCTTTTCTAGGTATGTGTACGTTGTAGTATATTTTAATGACGTATTTATTTTCAGTCAGAATGTAGAGGAGCATTTAGAACACTTAAAGCAAATTTTGAAGTACGTTGCCATGACATGAAAAGTTTTAAGCTAATTATAACAAATTTTCTTTCCTTCAATCCAAAGTGAATTTTCTGGGATTTATCATATCTCAGCAAGGATTTGAAGCCGATCATGAGAAGGTTCGGGCAATCATGAAGTGGCCAAAACCACAATCATTTTTTGAGATCAGAAGCTTTTACTGTCTATCCAACTTTTACTGTCGATTAATTCAAGCTTTTAGTACCATTATGGCTCCAATCACAGTGTCTGTAAGCCAAATTCTTTAAGTGGTCTTCCACAACAACATGGGCCTTTAAAGTCATTAAGCAAAAGATGGCAGAGGCTCTTATTCCCAAACTTCCTGACTTTTCTCGAGTTTTTAAAATTTCCTGTGATGCATCCCCCATTAGCATTAGGGGTGTGCAAAGTCAGGCAGGACATCCTATTGCAAATTACAATGAAAAATTGAATGATACTAGCTAGGAGGAGTACTCGGCATATGATCTATAATTTTATGCACTTGTTCAAACTTTGAAACACTAGAGACCTTACCTTATCCATCGCGAGTTCATTCTATTTACAGACCATGACTCATTGAAGTACTTACATTCTCAGAACAAGTTGAATACTAAGTTTATTATTTAGGAGTTGCATGGAGAATGAATGACAAGTCACTGGGCGCGACAAAACATCATTCTTGGTTGTTGATCGCTTTTATTAGCTAAACATGAGGACGATCAACACCATTATGAACAGGTGTAGAGTTTGCCAACTAGACAAGGGAAACAAACACAATACTGGCCTATATATTCCATTACCAATTCCACAAAGACCCTAAATTATTTTGAGTATAGACTTTGTGCTTAGACTCCCAAGGACAATTCGTGGTAATTATTTTATCATGATGTTGGTGGATTAATTTTCTGAGATGATTTATTTTGTTCCTTAATGAAAGACCTTTGATGCTTCCCATACTGCTTTTTTTTTCTTAAAAAAAATCATGCGACCGCATGGCATTCCGGTTTTAATTATCTCTAACAGGGATGTCAAGTTTGTTAGTTACTTTTGGAAGACAGTACTATGGGGTAAACTAGGAATGAAACTTCTTTTCTCTAGTGTCATCCACCCATAAACCGATGACTAAACTAAAGTCACTAGCAGAAATCTTGGCAATCTGCTCAGAAGTTTAACAAATGATCATGTTGTGAGTTGAGACTTAATCACACCATTTGAACTGGTATATGAGTTGTGTCCTAAGATTCCTACAGATGTTTCTTCCTTGCCTTTACATGAGAGTGTCAAGTACAAGATGAAACATCAGGTTGTCAAATGTACTGTAGAAGCTAATAAACATATGAGGGAGCTGTATTTTTAGGAAGGGGACTTGGTTTTAATCAGATTATGACCTGAAAGGTTTCCCTTATAACATATAACAAATTGCATGCTATGAAGAGTGGTCCATTCAAGATCCTCGAGAACTCAGGAACTAATACCTATTTGATTGATCTGCCAACAAAATTCCAATTTAGCCTAGTTTTAAATGTGGAAGATCTCACAGTTTATCATAGTTTTGCATCCACTCATGAACTAGAGAATCCTCCTTCAACAATCCCTCGAGTTTAGCCAACTCCAGAAATTATAGATTCAATATTAAGACATAAATATGTGCCTACCAGAAGAGAGGGTTATAACAAGTTCTTGGTGCAAGGGGCATCCAAACCCAAACTAGAAGAAGTGTGGTTACAAGACAGTTAAGCCCATCACCTTAATCCTCAATTGCTTCAAGATTATATCAAACATTAATTGCCCGAGGCAAGTTGCTTGGGGAGAGAGGAAATTGGTGCAAGTTCTAATTATCAAGACAAGGACATTAGAAGTAGAGTTAAGGGAAATAGATAGATTGAGTCTAGCGAAGGAAAGAATAGTGATAAAAATAAGGATTATGTTGATGTAGGTTCCAATGGGTTGAAGTATATATTATATGAAAGCTAAAGTTCCAGCAATATATATTGGCAGGAAAGAGCAGTTGATTTCCCTTAAGTGATGTCAGCCTTGTTATCATCCAAGTGACAGTAAAGGCTAATATTAATAGTGTGAGACTACTTGTTAATTACTTATCCATGTATTTTTGTATTTGCAATAAAATTTTGAGATTTCCTTTCTTTCTTGTCTTCTTAATCTTTTTTTGTATATATTATTGAGATTGCTTTTGTTTGCTAGCGATTATTAAAAGAGTCCATAGTGTTGCTGACATTAAAAAACCTATCCATAGTTAGAGAACTACGTACAAATAAGAACACTGTTTTTGTTTTCAGCAAAATGTAATTAACCATAACACAAAGCTAAAGAAGCCATCAAGATGGATAGATAATATGTGTCGTATAGACTCAACGCATCCAAGTTTCATGTGAGATGTAGTAATTTGCAACTCCATTAATTTCTTTATTAATCTAAGAAACAAAGAAATAAACATAAACAATCTGAAAGAGATTAGCAAGAAAAAACTGAGAGCTGTCTGAATTTGTCATTACACATCACCTGTTCTTTCTAATATTCTGTTAGGTTAGCCCTCGTTGGTGCTCCTTTATCGGACCTCCACACGGTCCATGTCTCGTTATTGTCACCTCACCTCGTCTGTATTGTGCCTGCATGTGTTTTGAGAAGAAATTATACGACACGAACTTGATACATCACATCAAACTAATCATATTATCTTAGTTTAGTATTATTTCTATCCTAATAAATAGGGAACCCAATACATCAATCATTAATGAGATTGAGCTCCGTCACGGGTTCATGTAAAAATTTGACATTTCTATTTCAGTGACTTAATTAATATATAGTACAAGAGAATATCTAAACCACAAGTTTTAGTAAACTTAATTTCTATAACCCAAGGCAAATGGATTAGTTTGGAAATCATTAATTATATATCTAATCAATGAACAGAATATATACTAATGTAAAGAACTTGTGCCTCAACACCGGCATATTAGAAGCAATTGATTAGAGGTGTAGCATTTACCTTAGCTGAAAGGTGTGTTGCAGCTTCAAGTGCTGTGGAGACGGTGAATCAAAATCACGGTGAATTATTGCGATTTGCCAACAGAGACAGAACATGGGACGGTAAGTAAGTACTACCTTTATTTGTACATCAGAGAACGAGAGGCCAACATTTTATTTTTCCAAATTTTGGTTGGTTGACGGTTTCAAACTCCGAAGCCTACGAAGAAAAAAATTACTTGAAAAGTAGATAGCTGTCAAGAGAAGACAGGTTTCACACAACAGCCCCGTTTAAGATCAAAACGAGCGATAGAATAGAATAGAATAGAATAGCTAGCCATCTATTTCATCACACTGCTTTCAGGGTTTCAGGGTTCTAGTTGTTGATTACAATCACTTTTGCACTTTTTGTAATTACTGTTCCTAAAAAAATCAGAGAATCTTGACGACTTAACATACAACATACATATCGTCACAAGTTACAAGATTTGAAAGGTTGAAGTTGATGGAAAGAGGCCACTAGCCGTCAGATCTACTTGTTTTCATAACACGAGAGCGAGAGGGAGAGAGAGACAGAGAGAGAGAGAGAGATGACCCTCGATCCAAGTCCTAAAACCTAACCACAAAACCATCATTTGGCACAATCCCACATGTATTTTAGAGTGATTTACTAATTAGCCCTAGCCCTAATACACAAATTAAGCATATACTTTTGTGTGGATCACAATCATCTGACAGAGCGAAAAAATAAATTTGAAAAGAAGAGATTTGTGAAAAAAAAATAAAAATACCTCTTTGCTCAAGTTTTTCCACTGTCTCCCTGCCTCGTCTTGTGTTTTTCTTGAGAGACTCCATTAGGGTTCGAAAAAGATGGGTGATACTTGATAGTAATGAGAAAGCACAAATATCGTCAAGTACCATGATCCGCTATTAGCTTAAAAGGGTTGTGTAAGGTACGACCCATTGTATGTTTTTATGCAACCGGGACCAAATCCGTCTGATCAGGTCACTAAAACTGCATGTATCTTAGCTTCCTCTCTGCCTCTGGTGACGTATATTACCACCTGTCTAAGGAGGGTGCCACCCGGTAAGTGTGATCTGGCCATCAACTGTAGATAAACAATTTACTATTTATCGCTATACAAGATTTAAGACCTAAAAGAACACTCCACATAATTACAACACCAACCCACTACCTGTTAAATCTTGTCCTTTTTTTGGGTGATTAAATGCCCACTAAATGAGATTTGAAAGTACACTGCAAACAGAGCAAATCCACATATTTATGGTGCAAGATATTGTCTTATATTGCTTTGGATTCGAGAAAAGACTAGCTTTTAACTGCAAAAACATGGAGGAATGCTAGTCTTTTCCCACATCAACACGGTGAAAAAAACTTACTTTTTAAATTAACATATTAAAAATAATAATTTTCATTGTAACACAAAAACAATAATCGTGTATATTCTATATGCATAACCTGTAGATTACGCGTATATCCCATGCACAACATATAGTAAAACAATAACTGTGACTCTTTCTTTACTTTCAACAAAAAAAACTTATTCGCCTTACTTATTTTTATTCCAATAAATTCTCTATAGTAGACCTTATAATATTTGGTGACCAACTTGATATATATATATATATATATATATATATATATATATATATATATATATATTATTTGTCTATGCAATGATGATGAGTTCTCTGGTATAAAAGGTTTTGCTCGTCTTGCAAAGAAAATTGTAAAAAAAAAAATGACAATTTGGAGAGAGTTTTTCAAATTGATATATATATGCTTGGTATATATGTTTATCAAATTGTCATTACTTCTACAAGTTGAAAATGTTATAGTGAAGAGAGTTTTTTTTTTTTTCTGTTATGCATATTATCAATAGTAGATTGCGAAATAAAATGTGAGATAAGTAGATAAATGACAATTTGGTTGTATCAATTATCAGTCTAACTAATTCAATCTTCAAAACTAAAATATCATAAATATAATTACCAGTAATAATAATGTCATCAACATATAAAGACAAAATGATACAACCTATATTATTGCACTTAAAAAAAAAGATCAGAATTATGACGACTAGAAACAAATCCAAAAGAAGAGATCACGATAGAAAATTTCTCAAACTAACCACGAGGTGCTTCTTTGAGACCATATAACGTTTTCTTGAGCTTGCAAACATGCCTAAAGTCATGTGAAACACTAGGAGGGGCATCATACAAACTTCTTCTTGAAGATCTCTATTCAAGAAGGCATTTGACATAGACAAGAATGTCATAAATAAAAACTAAAAGGAGAATGACGTAAACAAAAAGAAGATAAATCAACACTAGCAGTAGCAATAACTAACACTTTTAACTCATCCAAAATATATAGTCCCTTCTTTCTAGGGCTTATCCCAATCAGCTTCTAAGACTGCATATCTTGTTCTTAACCAAAAAAGGAGGGGAAAGATGACTAAATAATTACTAAAATCACATAACTTACCCACATAAGCAAGATTCTATGTGAGTTTCAAAATAAGATAAACATCAAGGAGAGACAAGTGAAGTGTGACAAAAGAAACAACACCTGCGTGCTAAGGGCATGAGAGTCATTAATAGTCATTACATGAATAGAAGACGAAGCACTAGAATCCACGACCCATTTAAAATGTGACATGCCTAAAGAATTATGAGACAATTGATCTATGGAAGAAGAAGCAAACATAGCTTGTGGCTGTAAGATGAGACACTTCTAAAATTGCTCAACTAGAGTATTAGGATCAATGAAAGGACTTGATGAAATTACTATTGCAGTATTGTGGTATGATGGTTTGTAGCTCTAAAGTGGTCTATAAGCATTAGATTGTGACTAGTTATCAGGCTTCCAAGCTAGATTCTACTGTCTCAACTTGGGACATTAAGTCTTCCAATGACTTTTTCCTCGCAAAAATTGCACTCGTCAAAGGCAACTCTTATGTCGGGCTTATTCTGATTATTAGAGAATGACTTAGAAGGTACCGCTAACACAAAAGGATTAAAAGTATAAAGAATTTTTTTTTGGGATAAGACTGAAGACATATTTTTTCAGCCAATAACTCACTGACAATTGAGTCAACAATAAGTAATGGAGAATGATGTCAAATTGAACCTCTATGTCCTTCAATATCACTATGAAGTGCTATTAAAAACTGTATCAATCGTTGCTCCTCTCTACGAGCAACAGATGCTTTTAACTTTATCGACTCTGTTAGAGCCAATTGATTTCAAATATTTTTTATAAAATAATAAAACTTTTAAATACTCATATTTTTCTAATAAAGAGCTAGTATGTCATTCTCTAATTGATACTACTTTGCAAAATTTAATTGCGTAAATAACATTTGCAGATGATCTCAAACTTCTTTGTTATGTCATACTTCGCCAAATATGTACCTACAGAATGCTCAACAGAATTATTAATCCAAGTAATAATCTTTGCATTATTTGCTTCTCACACATCTATCAAAACAGCATAACCCTCATCAGTATTCCAAGGTTTCACAAGAGTTCCTCTAAACATCTTTTTACCCTTAATAAAATTTCTCATCATATAACTCCAACAAGGATAATTCTTTCCATCCAACTTCACACTCATAGACTAAAATGAATCATCACTTTCAATAGTCATAATCAACATACATATTGAGTTAATTTGGTCAAATCAGGGGCTTAATTGCATAAATATTGAGTTTGATGGGGGAATTAAGGACTTAATTGAAGAAATCCAAAACCAAGAAAAAAAACCAAAAAAAGGCATGGATTTAAGGGCTGAAATTGACCACATCAAGGGTCAATGGAAGAAATTAGAAGTTTGTTGGTCAATTGAGGATTAAAATGCATAAATTCAGAACTAGGGATCAAAATGAAAAAGGTGGTCAACTTAGGAGCTGACAATTGAGTTTGGCAAGGGTGAAATTGGATGAAATTAGAAGTTTTGAGGCAATTATGTGTGCAATTTAAAGAAACTAAGAGAATAAGGACTCCATTGAAATTTGCCAATCCGAAATTAAAAACTATAAACGACACGTCATTCAGAGTTAATAAAGAGAATATGAGTGACATGTCATTCCGTAAACCAGCCTTTTTTAACATTTTTAGTTGATCGAGTTGGTAACTTCAAACAAATAAATATGGAGCTACATACCTTTAAATTGCACAAGGTTGAATCCAAATGAAAGGTGTGAGTGCCATCTATCAACTTCAGGTGACGATGATGTTAGAATTGCTCCAACGAGGTCTCGAAAATGGGCAACTTGGTCAGCCATGACTGAAACACAATTATGCAATAGCTGACCTTCTTTTTATGTGTTCATACGTAAAAGATCCTAAATAGGTTCTTATCAAGGGTTTACAATATTTACCTCAAGATTAAGAGGTTAGAAATGGATTCAAGATCTCCCAAAACCTTATTAAAATACCCTTTTAAGAAGAGAGTTGAAAAAAAAGGGAGAAAAAAAGAGAAAAAATAAGAAAATACTTATAAGAAACCTAAATGTAACGGTTTAAGAGCCTAACATAAAAGATTTTCTAAGCTTTAAGAGGATAATAGGATGGTGATAGCCAAGACCTTTCAACATATTGGTGCTTTTTGTTTGACCTCGTCTAGTCTAATTTGGATTTCATGTTTCTGGGTTGAGTATGGGCATGTTTTTCGTGTTCTTGAGAAGAACATTGCTTTAGACCATTGATGAGGATCAATTTTGATCCATTTCTTTTTACATAACCCTTATTTTTGATTGATTAGTAAATAATCTAGGGTTTATTTGCATCCATAACAAGTTTTGATGGATTTCAATCCATGGGTTTTTATTTAGAAACGAAAGCTCTTTTGATAAAATTGTGATGTTTAAGTGATAATTAAAGTGGATGAATATTAGATTATTGATCCTTGCATGATTTCTAACATACATGTGCCTTTTTTTTACCATATCTAGTTTGTTTTGGGTTTTATGTTGTTTGGTTTAGGTTTTGATGTTGTTCGTGTTTTTTTTTTTGTGTTTGATCCGTTATGTTCAAGACTTTTTCAGTTTTTTATGTCTTGTTAGTGTTTAATCTATTTTTTTACTTTGGTTTTGTTTTTGGTTATTTTCAGGTCGAACCAGAATTTTTTGTTTGGTTTATGGTCGAACCAAAAAATTTTAGATCGACTTAGTCGGGTCAAAATCAGGTCAAGGGTTTTTTTGGTTTAAGGATGTGTTTGACAAACACCCCTTATGTATATTTTTGGTAGTTTTATTACAAGAAGAAATGAGTTTTTTTGCCAAAAAAAAGCCTAAAAAATAAAACAAATAATAAAAATATATTATTTTCTTGCATATGGCCAAATTCTAAAATTTTATTGCATATTTTATTTTTTTACATAAAAAAATTTCATTTTTATCATGCTTTGAAAAACAAATACAAGAATTAGTCAAAAGGTATCATAACAAGTTTATGATTATCTGTTAGAACTTGATCTGCATTTCAAAAACACCAAAAATATTATTTTATTTCTTTTAATATACGAAATTATTAACTTATATAGAAGAAGTTTTCCCGATATTAAATAAAAAATACAGTTCATTTTTTTTTATGTTTTGGCATTAGAATGGTTAAATTTTAACCTGATAAAATAAGAACCTTCATATTGTATAGGACTTTTCTTAAACCCTAAATAGACCAACAATTAAAAAAATACAACATTACCTTAGTTTAGATAAGAAAAATAAATAATACAGCTTATCTTAGGTAAGACATATTAGAGGTGTTAATATATTTTCTTTACACCATCGATCTCCTTACCCACAAATTAAGAATAAAAAATGGAGCAACCAAAAAGAAAAACAATTGATAGTGAGTAGGAGTTAAGAAAACAGGTAGAGAAGTGCATAATTGACCTCAATCATAGCAAAGGGCAACGACAGTTGTTGGAAAAATATTTGGAAGAGAAAGATAAGATGTGGAATTAACTGAACCAACAATTGGCAAAGAATGATGGACATTTTACAACTTTGACAAACGATCATAAGGCAATATGAAAAGGGTAGACAAAGGTCGAGGTAGCCAAAGAAATATCCAAGTGTATCCAAGATGAGTTGGGAACTCAAATGACTAAATACGATGAGCTGACTAACAAGTATGTGGTAAAAGAAAAGGAGTTGTCCAAAGTCAAGAGGTCAGCCAAAGACAGGATAAATACCGATAAGAAAATAATAGATTCCTTAAAAAAAGAAAAAGACAACTTTAGAAAGAAGTTAGAGGTTGAGAAAGAGAGAAATCGATTAGTCAGGATTGACATGGAAAAGGAAAGAAGAATCTGGTCCTAATATAACATAGTTTGAGGAAGAGAGAAGCGCTAGAAAAGTCGTTAAGTTTGATATGAGAGATTATAAGTATTCAAAGGGACAGATCATGGTATTGCAATTTAAGTTGGAAATTCAAGAGAAAAAGCTAAAAGAGTTAGACATTAATTTAAGATGGAGGAAGAGTTAATTAGAACTAAGCAAGAGCATCAGGTATGTCAAGACTATATTGACAACTTTACAATTCAAATTAATTCTAAAATAGCTGAGTTTGACATTGAGATGTAGGGTCTGCAAAGGAAAATGGTCAAGGTAGCATGGTTTGAGGCTATTGTACGAGTACTGGAATGAAACAATGGGACTTTAGCAACAAACAACAGAGTATTGATCACCGACAATACTTTATTCCATGCTAATATAAGACAAATGACAAAGTAAATTGAGCAAGTAACCCATCATGCTAAAAGATTGCAACAATAGACCACCTATATTGGAAATGATGTTATGAAGTACCGAGAACACATGAGTGCCACACTTCATTAGAAACATAGCTAATACATGAGATGTTTTTTTATAAGTAATGATGTGTAGGGCTTTTGGATTTTAAAGTTTTTCAAATGATGTACGAATTTTTTTATTTATGAGAGAGTCGCAATTCATCTTTTTCTCTAATATACTTTGGAATTCAACCATGATAAGGACTTGCCCAAAGAATTATGAAAGTCATGAATCAGTTCAGAAAGGTTAATCCATATACAATATACATTGACGTATACATCATGATCATGCATTTTGTCATAACCTATTTTTGAACCCCCTAAATTTATTTTATAAAAGCATATATTTTTTTTATTAAAAATCCAAAAAAACTCAAAAATATAAAATTCAAAAATATTTTCGAGACACGAAGAGATAAGTCTTTGAGCTGCAAAAGATCAAAATACTAGAACAATTAGCCAGATTGGGATGTTATGACAAAATGGGATGAAGAAAGGAAGAAAATTGATGTTGAAATCCAAACTTGGCCAAAATTGAAAGAATTAATTAAGTCTAAGGACTTAATTAAACTTCTAACAGGTTTAATTGACTTTTTTAAGGACTTAATTGAAGAAAAAATTAAGTTTGAAAGTTAATTGGACAAAAATTAGAAGAATTGATTAAGTTTAAGGACTTAATTAAACTTCTAATAAGTTTTGTGGATTCAATCAAGGACTCAATTGAACAAAAATCAACTTTGAAGGCCTAATTCGGATTAATTCACAAAGATTAGGGGTACAATTAAGACTTTGAAATGCTGAATTAGTGCAATTAGGGTCTTAATTAAAAGAAATTTGAAGTATAAATTTTAATTAAGGATCACATTGAAAAAATCTGAAATCTAGAACCAATTTGTAAAAAGTGATGAAATTTGAGGGTCCAATTCAAGAAAATTAAGGTTGAAATTGCAGAAATACAATGGATAAGGGCTAACTAGGGGCTCTATTAAAAATTACCAAAGGTTTAAGGACCAAATTAAATAAGACTATAATTTTACTATTCGTCACTTCTTCACCGTACCACACAAATTTTATGACAACTTATATCCAGATAATTTTACTTCACTCTAATCTAAAATTCCAGGTTATATTACATTAAAAACACATACAGATTTTCTTCCAAAACCACTTACTAGCATTGCTCCCTCTGCAGAAACAGACTTGTGTCCTCTTTTGTCAATTTCAGAGCATGACAAGATTTTTTTTCTTAGCCTTTATAATTAGTTGTGATCTATTCCTCAGCATCAAAACTCGAGATATCAAGGAACCCTAGAACCTCCACATTTTTTCCATAAAAATCCCATTAAACCCTAACTCAAGCAGCATATGAAATAAGCATGAACACTGCCATGAATACTGCCTCCCAACCAAGACTGCAACAGCCTTTTTCCTTGTGTTTTCCAGCCTGAAACCAACCACAGCAACCTCCCATTCATCCGCCAACGTCCACCCTCAGCAACTTCTTGTCATCCTTAACCCTTGGCTGACAGACCCGCTTTCAACATCAGCCATTATTTCCAACCGACAATAGCAACCAAGACCCACGCTAGAAGCTGCCAGCACCTCCACTGTGATAGTCCCGCAGCTTTTGGTTCCTCCGTGAACAACAGCAGAGGTTTTAACTGACATTCATAGCACAAGCTTTATTCTCATCTTCAACTCTTCAACTCCTCCTTTCATAGCAGCTAAGACGACAAGTTACAGCAACACCAGCTCAGCTGAGAGCCATATCCACAGCAGCAAAGTCTCCTACCCTGAGCACCAGAGTTTCCAGCAATGGTAGCCAAAAGGAACTAGCTGCACTGTGACATCTCCAGAAGCAACAAGAAGCACCAAAATAATTAACCCTTACTAAGAGAATCAGCCGTCGTCTCTCCACCACCACAACACGCAGCAGTCGGCCACCACTTTCAAGCTCACCCTCACCGACGGTTTCACCACCAAGCATCGCCCCTTTCTTCTTCTCCACGCGGACAGCCTCACATCAATCAAGAAGCGTCCACGTCTTCTTCTCCATGCACGACAGTCCAGTATCTGTTCACCGCATCAGCCTCACCTTCTCTATTCCAGTAGCAGAGCACAAACACCAACGTCGGTTAGGAACAGCAGCTGAAGTTTTCAGCTGTGAACGATAGCTATATCTTTGCCGTGAACTACCTCTCTTGTTTCGGGCGTAATCAGCAGCAGGCAGTCTCTTTGCACAACAAATCTGTGCAGCAGCAGTCCAAGATTCAACAGCCTCATTTCTCTTCTTTTCTCCATTGAAGAACCGCCACAGCACCAATGTTGGTTGTGAGCAGCAGCTAAAGTTTTCAGCCGTGAAAAACTGTTTTATTCTCAGCCATGGGTAGCCGTTTAGTTCAAAACATGAACAGCAGCACTTTGACCCAACGGTGAAAAGTAGCAGAGATATTAAGTTCCAACATCCTTAGCTCTCCTTTGGTCTCCATTGAAGGTCCATTTCTTAAACTCATAAAGCACGACCTCTTTGAAATTAGTTGAATAAACCATGTTGTGTTATCTCCATGATTTACAAGCTGAATTTAATTTGTAATCAAATGTTATTTAACCTTGAATTAATTGTGCGGATAAAAAAAAATGTTTTGTATTGATGGTCATTGACTTGTGATTAGGAGATGATTTATGTGGATATTGATTTGGTTTGTGATGAGGAGAAGATTGAGTTGAAGGTATAGTTGTTGAATGGTTGGGGTTAGATTTTGAAACCATGAGTTTTTGCTGAAATTTACTTGAGCATTTGGTTTGATTTATGTGATATTTAATGCAATTTGGTTTTGAACTTATTTGTCTAGGAAGCATGTTGCTCGTTAAATATCTTGTTAGTTATAAGAAGATGTTTGATTGATTTTAGTTGTGAATATATGATATAGACATGTTTTGTCAAACTTGGTTTTAGTCGAATTTTTAAATTTTTGAAAAATCATCTTGCTAATTTCTTTTTTTTTATATTCTTTTATATTTAATATTTAAAATTATAACTTACACGTGAAATGTTTTTTTAGTATTAAATAAATCGGTTTTCTTTCACAAAAAATAACAAAAATCTTTCTTTTAAAAATATAATTTTATTTTAAATTGCATATGGCGGCTAAGTTTCTTAAAAATAAATTATATTTACATATTTTAGCATATAAAAAAACCACAAAAATAATTTTTTTTATTTTTTTGGATTTAGTAACTAGTTTATTAAAGTTATGAGAACTTGACCTATATTTTAAAAATATCCAAAATCTTATTTTGTTTGTGTCAATATCAAGGATTACAAACATATAAGTAAGATGTATTCATGATATTAAAAAATAAAAAAATACAAAAATATATTTTAACTCTAGAATGGTTATGTTTTAATTAACCTGATAAGAAAAATGTCTCCTTACCGATGAGAACTTCCCTTAAACATTGAACAGACCAATGGTTAAAAAACACAACAATACCTTAGTTTATATCAGACAAACAAACAATGCAGTTTAACTTAGGTAAAGTGTACTATGGGTGATACGTCCTTCTTATACACAACCAGTCATTTTATTCAAACTCTGAGATCAGTTAGAGTTTCTAGTGATCAAAATATTAAGTGAAGACTTCATCCCTTTTTTTACTGATAAGAAATAAGAATTATTTATTCTTCCCCCCATCACCGAAGAGATCTTGACCCGAAAGGATGATTGCCTCAACGTCATATACGTGTGACACATTTAAACATGTATTTGCTCATAAATTTTCACATACATTACAGGTTGTGAAACATAGATCCCCCATGTAAAGTCTATTACACCTGACTAAGAAAAAGAATGGTGAAGGAGGAGAGAACTAATCTGAAATCACATTATCAGAACGAGTTAAAGTCTATGAAGAATGAAGTCTCAATTGACCAATCTTCTTGAGCAACTTTTAAGATCCAATAATGGGGAGGGAACATTTGTATAACCTCATGTGGAAGCACCAACAACTCGCTTCCCTCATACATATCATAGCATAGCAATTGAGTAGCATTTTGTCCTCTTTCCCCCGGTCCAACCAACTCAAGAAGGGTGTTCTTCCTGGTTATGCTAGGACTGTTCATGACCAAAATGAGTTTAGAAAATTCAATTTTGAATCCATATTACATGAATATTTTTTTTATTTTAAGTTGGTAGTTTTTAGATTTGTTACCTCATGCATGATTTTGATATTTGATTTTATTTTATTTGTTAGTTTTTTATATTCAAACACGTTTGTGTATGGTGGTGTGACGTATTGGGATAAATAAAGCATGTTTAAAGCCAAAAATACTCATTTAAAAGGCTTGGCAGTGCTGGGCAGTAGCTAGGTTTTTGTTGAGTTTCTGGGCATGTTCTTTGTATTCTTGAAAAGAATAATTTCTTAGCCTATGATTCGTACCGATTTTGATCCATTTCTTTGCACTTAACCCCTCGGGCAACTTGATTAGTTGATAATCTATGATTTATTTGTATCAAAAACAAGTTTTTGATGGAATTTAATCCTAGGATTTTGATTTTGAACCAAAACTCATTTTGAAAAAATCATGTTTATTCTTTGATAATTAAGGTGAATGGATGTTAAATTATTGATCCTTCATGATTTCCAACATGTAGGTGTCTTTTGTTTGACCGTATATGGTCTAATTTGGATTTCATGTTGTTGGGTTGGGTTTGGGCATATTCTTCGTGTTATTAGGAAGAACATTGTCTTGGATCTTTTATTTGAACCAATTTTAATCCATTTCTTTGCACATAACTCTTCTTTATGCTTGATTAATAAATAATCTAGAGCTTATTTGCATCAATAATAAGTTTTGATAGATTTTAATCCTAGAATTTTGGTTTTGAACGGAAACTTATATTGACAAAATCATGGTGTTTAAGTGATAATTGAAGTGAATGGATGCTAGATTATTTATCCTTGCATGATTTCCAACATGTATGTGCCTTTGTTTTAATTGTGTTTAGTCTATTTTGGGTTTCACGTTGCTGGGGTTTGGGTTTTGGTGTTCTTTTTGTCCTTTATTTTTTTATGTTTAATCCGTTTTGTTCGATAATTTTTAGTTATGGTGTTTAATCTATTTTTTTATTTTAGTTTTGTTTTTGGATTGTTTTTTAGTCAAATCAGGATTTTTGGTTCGGTTTATGAGTGAACAAAAAATTTCAAGTTAACCTGGTCAGGTCAAAATTGGGTCAAGGGTTTAAGACTCTATTTGGTTTGTCATTTTTTAAAAAATAAAAAATTCTAAGTTAAGGATATGTTTGGCAAACACCTCATACTCATAAACCTATTTTAGTAATTTTATTACAAGGAGAATTGTGTTTTTTCCCTAAACAAAGCCTAAAATAATAAATAGATAAATATTTTTTTCTTGCATATGGCCACATTCTCAAATTTTCAAGCATATTTTATTTTTATTTTTACATAAAAAATTGCATTTTTATCATGCTTTGAAAAAAATACAGGAACCAGTCAAAAGGTGTCATAACTATTTTATGATTACCCATTAGAAATTGTTTTGTATTTCTAAAACACCAAAAAAATTATTTTATTTCTTTTAATATACAGAACTATGAACTTATACATAAAATGTATTCTCGATATTAAATAAAAAAAAACATTTCATTTTTTTGTGTTTTTGGGTGGTTTCTTCTTTTAATTATTTTGTAAAATTAATTTTTCTTTTTAATTTATTTCTTCAATCCAAAATTATCCACCCTCTCATTTTTTAAGGTTGATTGTCATTCTTTTGACTATTATTTTATGTTTCAGTTCTTTTTTGTGATTGAATGTGTTTTTTTTTTAATTTAACCATTTGACATTTGTTTTAATTTAAGGTTAGGGCTTCATGATTTTTCCAAGTTTTATACTTATAATCAAATGTCTCAGGTCACGAGTTTTATGAGCTAACACGGGTTCCCATCATTTTTTTTATAGACTTAATTTCTTTTTTGATCTCATTACTTGACATTGATTTTTTTTTAAATAGGCTTCATGGTTTTCTTTATTTTATTTTTTTACAAGATTATCTTGATCTCATGACATGGCTAGTAAGTTTGGAAAGTTAACCCAGGTAGGCCCGTACCTTTTTTTCTCTTTTTTTCTTTGGGATCCTTTTGTCTTTTTTGATTTTTTAAAAAATTTCATCCTTGAATATTTGATTTGTTAAGAACTGGCTTTCGTGATTTTTTCATATTTGTTGCTTCCGATCAAAAGGTCCAGGGCACGAGTTTTATAAGCCAACAAGGGTCGGCATCATTTTTTTTTTACTTATTTTTTTCCATCTCATAATTCAACATTGGGTTTAAAACAAAATCAGGTTTCATGATTTTCTGCATTTGTTTTTCTGTCAGGTTATCTCAATCACATAACTTGACCTGTATGTTTGGCGGGTTTAATTGAGCAACTCATGTCTCTTTTTCTTATAATTGCTATTTTTTATCCTTTTGTATGTTAAATTTTTTTTTTTAATTTCATCCTTCAATATTTGATTTGTTGAGAATTGAACTTCAAGGTTTTTTCAAGTTTATTGTTTTTGGTCAAATGACTCGGGTCACGGGCTTGATGGGTTAACACGGGCTAACATTTTTTTTTTCTTTATTTTTTTTGTTTTTATTATTTGATTTCGAACCTGTCTTGAAAACATGTTTGTGTCGACTAAATTTTTTTCTTAAAAAAAAATTTATCCTACCCGTAGCGAAGCAAAAGTCTCATAGCTAGTTGTACATAAAGTTGGAAGAAAGAATGAGATAAAACATGAAAGAACAATAGTGTCAGGTCCATTAGCTGTTAATTTAGTAATTAATGAAGTGAATCCATTAAGATCAAAATCAGTTTTATGGTGACCAGAATGTGGTCATCCAATCACTCTCTCTCCACGGTATTTTCTAGTAACTTTATCTTCACTCTCAACACTAGAGATTTACATGTGAAAAAAATAAAGTTTGAGATTAAAATATAAAATTATTAAATAACAAGGACTATAAAATACATAACTCAAAAGTTTAGAGACCAAATGAAATTTTTTAATTCCAAAATAAAAATAAATACCTAAAATTCTATTTTGCAAAATAGATCTTTAATTTATTGTTGGAATATTCATCGACACATGGCATATGTGAAAGCTTGTGAAGCGAAATAAATCTTAACAAATAAAACTAGTTAATATAACTTATAAGAATCCACAATGAAATATGAGTGTAGGAACTGAATTAAGTGGAACTTATCTGAACTCATAGGACCTAATTTAATTAATTAAGTATTGAATAAATCATTATGCCTCCATACTTCTTTGGAAGCATATATTGATCACGACTACTCTCTTTTTCTTCCAGATTTTCCTTCTTAGGCTATGGTTTTTGGTACAAAGAACATCGAGCTTAGGCTCGGGTTTTGGTTTTTCCCTCACATGATTAAAATGCACTTGATCAAAAAGGCCCACGAAGATACTCGATCATCGGGGAAATAATCACGGCAAATGTTATCACTTTGCCACCATCAATATTTTGCATGAAAATTGCAGTATACTTATTATTGATTTTATTTATGCATTCAAAAGTAATCCACTTAATTGTTTTTTTTTTTGTCATATCTAAATGCTATTCTAATCCTTTCAGAATTTGAACCTGAAACCTGTCAATATAAAACCCAAATTTTAAATCCTATGTCTTTAGGGACCATTTTTTTCATTGGTTCTTAAAATCATGTTCCTTAATATATGGAAATAGTCATATGATCCAAACCAGTTATATTAGAAGATCAATTGCAGTTAGATACATAGTACATACTAAGATCCACATCATTAAATCAAATAGCTTTAATTCGCATACAGACAGGCCAACGCATAGTAATATTTTTTATATATTTCATTATTTTTATAAAAAACTATCGGTCCATCATATAACTATCACTTAATGGCGTGGGTATTTTTTTGTCCATACTTGCTAAAGTGGAGGGCCATAATGTACAATTTTGATTTTAGGGACGGTGACATCTCTAAAAATATTAAAGTTATCAATAGTCTAAAACTCAAATCATGGATTAAATATGTTGATGATCCAGATACATCTAAAATAATATTATTTTAAAAAAAATTAAAAAATTACATTGAGTTTTGACAGATTAAGTTTAATTGATTCAACTCATAACTAGTTATTAAGTTTACTTATAAATCGTTTAATACATTGAAAATGTCTTCAACAATTTGATGGCTTGATAAGTTCGGTGGGGTATTTTAGAAATTTCCAGATTTTTGGCCAGGGCCACCACTGGCCACCGCGTAAGTTTGTACCTATAGTGGTGCGCGTCTAAATTTTCTGTGTAGATGATTTTATGTTGGGAATTGAGAGGTCCGGCTTCGAATGATGCAAGTTCATGCTGGCAATGATGAATTCTTTATGTGTTTCTGTGGGTCAAATTCTTTGTTAAAACTGCCAAGGATAAAAAAGGGGTGCTAGCTAGCAATTTAGTGGCAAAGAAATGTTGGGCACCCATCAACCAATTCCCATCATGCTGATGATTGACATTATTTCTATTCAATCACTCGAAAAAAGAAAGGGGTGGGTTTCACGATATGCTGATGAATTTGCACATGATATTTTGTTGAAGAGCAAAAGGTGACCTTGTGAGATGAACGGAAAACAAACTGAAAAAGGCATACATAACCATAGTTATGAGAACTAATAAGGGAGCAAACCAGTCCAAGTTAGGAGATTGACTTAGGGTTTATCCGAGTTTATATAGATCGATTTTGATCCAAAAGAAAAACTCAAACCAACGTTGCATAGGATATTTTTACTGATCCGACCAGCCGCCAGGCAGAATCTTGAATTGAATTAAAGGGTCAGGCGAACCGGATCTTTTAGAACTAGGTACAGGAACACATATATCCCATCTCTTTAACATTGGTTGCTCTAGAACATTCTTTGCTGATAAGAAATGTAGATATTTCGTTTAATGTAAAAGGTTCGGATTTCAAAGCACAAATCTAGACACTTCTAAAAATAGTTTCCCGAGCACGTTCGTTAACCATGGAGAATAAGAAGTCTTATTCTTTACTAAGCATCGGTGTCACGTTTATCACATGACGTGTTTCTACTTGCGTTCCAACAAAATAAGCACTTGGAATTATACATCTTAAATCCCAAATTGGGATCTCGAGGGACACAGCTTTTCTCAATTTCATCCTCATAGGATACCAAATTAGAGGCCTGAAGATAATTACCTTATTTAGACTGCAAGGAAAAAGGGAGTGAAATGAATCGCAATATCTTTGGTAAATCAAAGGCAAGATCTTAATTGGTACAGTTGATGTCTTTCCAGGGAATTAGTGGGAAGTTTTCGGGGGCCGAGGATTTGAATTGCACGAGGAGCACATTAAATTTCCACGTTTCGAGATTGATCAATGGCATGTCACTGTCACTTCCTATCAACAATGGATTATGACGGCTCCTTCCAGCCCTTTAGTTGAAAAATGCTGGCCAGAGGTCCAATGGGAGTTTTGTGTAATAATATCCATTTCCTTTTCAGTGATTTGTACGACCTCGACATTCTATTGGCCTGGCTCTGTTTAAAGAAGAACGCACATTTCCATCCTTTCACTTCTCGATATTCATGTCATACTATTATGATTCTTTTTTTAGATCAGTTTTTGTGTGCTCAAATTAAGTTTTCTCTTTATCTAAGTTTTAAAATAGGTAATTTTCCATTCGAACCTGTGCATTTATAGTATATAACAATAATTTGTTGTGTGTATTTTTAAATTTTAAATAGACAGTTTAAATTTTCTTTATCAACCAATTAATTTCTTTATGAAATGAGTATATCCTCATTTATTAAATTAAAGTAAGAAACTAGAACAAAATGGTATTTCATTCTTCTTTCTTAATTCTCTGTGAACGGCAATATTCAAGAAACGTTGTCCATTTTTTGGTGTGACAGAATACATTTTGTTTCCTGAATTTTTATAATTTTTCATGATCGGTTCATGCAGGTGTTTATATTTTGATATTAAATTTTATTTTTGTTTATATTTTATTCCTTATAAATAAAAAAAGGAGTGCAGAAGTTTTTGAAAAAAAAACAGAGAGAGAGAGAAAGCATTGAGTTAGCTACATTTCTTCCATTAAAAAAAAATCAATCTAAAAGTCAATGGAATAAATTCGTGATGGAGGAGAGAATTCAATAGAAGTGATCTTGGTCTTTAACTATGCGGAAAAGTAGATTGGACTCTATTTTTTTAATTTGATTTTATTTTGGGTTTTTAAACTTATTACAAGGTGTTTTTTTAGTATGAATTGGGGTTATTGAGGATTCAACCATGCTTTTTTGGGTATTTTTAGATTTAAAAAAAAATATATAGGTTTTGAATATACAACTAACTATACACTAATTTTTCTAGTCATTAAAGGTGGTAAAAATTGAATTTATTATAATAGACGACATGTTATTTATCTTATTATTATACGACTTGTTATTCAATCAATTTAAAGAAAAAACACTTTGTCCACTCATTTAAAAAACACTTTTTGGGTCAAGTCTAGGTTAAGCATGCTTAAATGACCCTTCAACTTCTTCTTCTCTTAACCGTTTATAATATTTTATTTAAAATAACATTATAAAAATAATATTTAAGAGATTATCCTATTATATAATTTTTTAAAAAAATATCCAATTATCTCATGGTTTTTAAATAAGATTGGAGCTTTTAATGGTAATATTAATAATTGTTTTATGAATAAAAATTTAATATGCGGAAGTTTTTAAAAATCTTGTTCATGAATATTCGATAAAAATAAAATATATTTTTTATTATTAATTTTTAAAATTAACAATTCATTTATTTTTTTATATGTTTGTTAAAAATTTATCGAGTCATGACATTTTTTTTATTTTTTCATTAAAATTTACTTTTCAGATCAAGATCAATGTTTCTAACAAAAAGATATTTTTTTTTCAAAACAATAAATATACATACATGAACAGAGAAAAGAAATTTTTATTAAAGAGATATGTTTTTCTCCTTAATTCAAATCATTGTTAGTTTTTATTAAAAAAAAACATATAGCCAATAAAAAAAACATGCTTTTGTTAAAAAAATACTTTTATAAAAAAAAGAAAAATTTGTCTAATTTTTTCTTGTAGAACTTAAATCATTGTAATTTTTATAAATATCCATTTTAATTACCATAAATAAAATATAAATAAATTTTAAAAAGTATTATATATCATGACGTGGGGCACGACTAGCACTAAAAGGTTAGTGCAGGGTGCAATATTTCGTAATTTTGGTTGTTTTGTAGTGTCTGTTTTTCAATCTGGAAGTCTTTGTCACCAATTTGTTCCTAGCATCTCAATGCTGCCGGGGGGGGCGAAAATAGTACATTTTGTATGGTAGTGCATAGTTTATATATATATAAAGAAAACGTTTTTCTAAATTTTTTTATTTTTTATTTTAACATACTAAATCATCAGAATAAATCAAAAATCAAGTAAAATGTATTTTTAAAATATTGCAATATTCTTAATCACTCGCAAATTAGTCTCCCAACAATTAATATATGCAATTCAAGTAAATTAAGTCCCAAAAGTTCATAATTGAACGATGTCATATCCTCGTATTATTACACATTACTCGATTTTGTCCTCGCATATGTGACCAACAAGAGAAATTAAAAAAAAAAAATTCACCGAGTAAAAGTGTTTTCCTCAGGTCCCCCAGCACTAGCACTGCTTTTTGGTGTCAATCAAATACTATTGGCAAGTGGTGCTATAAAAGATCGATCGTGTATATTCAAGTAATTTGTTAACAATCAATTGTAGAGTAAACTAATAAAAACAAAGTCATGTCATGTAGAACATATGCTACAGAATTTTGTCAATTGTTTTTTTTTTTTCCGAGGGACAACATTTATTAAAATTTGATCATTCTTGAATCACATTGCTTAATTTTGAAATTCAAGAGCTTAATTTGGAATTCCCATACATAATTGATGAACTTATTAATTTGTTTAGCTTGTTCTTTAATATAAGTAGAAACTCAACGGTTATAACTCCGTATAAGTGTTGGTATCAAATCGAACCGACCTTGTTGGCCGATCTAGAAGCCAACCAACATGTCTCTTATCTCAAGTTAGGTGTTTAAAAAATCAACCTATATTTAATTGATTTGATTTATTCAGATCAATTCACAATTAAATTAATTTTAAAAATAAAATTAAAATAATTTTATTTTAATTTTAAAAAAATATTAAACTAGGTTAATCCGAGTTAATTCATTTTATTCATAACCTAACCTGTATTTTAGATCTGGTTGGCCTGGGAATGAATTTGATAACTATGCATGAAATTACAGTTACCTGTAATTAATACTACGACATAAAGTGTAAACAATGGAGTCAAGGGCAATACAGTAACAGTAGTCAAATTGAGTCGCTAATGCTGAAAAACAAAAACTCGAGACTGTTAAATAAAATATAGAGTGAACAGGGGGAGCTAATCCAAGTATTGTCTACTTTTTTGCCCTTTTCTTTTCTTTTTTTTTTTGTTTTTTTTAATAAAAAGTAACATGAAATGGTCAAAAAGGATTAAATTATTAATGGATTCTAAAGCACGTGGATTAAATAAATAATTTTTAAAACCATGGAGACCGATTAGTTTGTTCTAATAAACTAAGGGACTAAGTTGTAATTAACTGACTAAGGTAATTAAATAATAAATTATATTACAAAACTATAAAGTCGACGGTCAAATCATTGACAATGATTGACAGACATGTTTCCTATATTTTGAAAACTATAAATTGTTTCTTCACAAATCATTACATATGTATCAATTTCTAAACTAGAATATGATATCTATGTAACTCTCTATACATGAATATCTCGTTACATAGTTTTTACACTCGCTATGTCTGGTTTGATGGGTTATTTTCAATTAAATTTTAATTTAAATAAATTTTAATATTAATTCAGTCAAATTCAAATGATTAATAAGTTAAATTGTAATTCAGTTAGCTCTATCAAATTAAATCCAATCCACTGTTAATCAATTAAAACTAAATGTTTTAAATAAAAAAAATTAATAGGCATCATTTTAATGATAAAGATTAATTCACATAGACTTAGTAAATTTATAAATTTAGTATCTTCATGTCCGATCTAATTAAATTAAGTTTGACACCTATAATTTATTAGTTAGCTCTGAAATAAAATTGATTATAATTAACTCAACCCTGGAGGATGGAATCATAGAACAGAATGTTTTAGCTCACAATGGGACGATAAAAGGAGCTATCCTTCTCTGCTCATCAAACATAAAAAAGTAGTTCGGTGGTGTTTAGCATTATATTTTGGAATTGCTTTATCTAGAAAAAAATTAATTTGTTTTTATTTTTTTATTTTAAATTAATATTTTTTTTATATTTTTATATTATTTTGATGTATTGATATCAAAAATAATTTTTAAAAAATAAAAAAAATATTTTAATACATTTTAAAATAAAAAATATTTTAAAAAACAATCCCTATCACGTTACCAAACATCACATTAGCAGCCAGGTGGGGATAATAGCACTTGAAAAGCCTTGATTAGGAATTAAGGGTGGGTGGCTAATTATTCGCATAAATCCATCTTTTTTATCTTTCTTTAACCTAAGTATTTATTGATAGTTATCAAATCATAGAACGTGTAAAGTCGTGGACTTAGGCGGTCCAAAGTTTGATCTGATAAGAGAGGATCTTCACCCATCTTATCGGATGAGTTCTTAGCGTTTTCCTTTTCCTTTCCACCTTCATTCCTTTCAAAGAAATCACACAATCTCCTTCTCACATGACGTGAAAATTACTTACAATAATGATTTTTAGTTGGAAAGCACAGCATCGTATATATAATTTGAAAAAAAATAATCAATTTGAATGTTTTTTTTTTTAATTCTCAAAATGTTGGAATAAAAAGTAATACTCCTGTGAAGAGGAAATATTTCTTCCATATGCAACCACTAGAAGTATTCCAGCCTACAT